>SNRY01000317.1_pt1 | contig 17482 bp, 16 predicted proteins | sample 4693421 | NCBI WGS metagenome assembly SNRY01 (sample SAMN11003215, study PRJNA524138) | termite gut metagenome | isolation source: Bacteroidetes bacterial symbionts from single cell of protist host amplifed... | host: Streblomastix strix ... | reverse complement strand
GGACATCAGATTGTTAGCATCATTGATATGGACAATCAGGAAGATTTTGAATCGGAAGCTTTTCGTTCGGCAGAGGTAGCTATTGAATTTACCAATCCTACGGCAGCCTACCATAACTGTATAAAAACGTTTAAAGCGGGTGTGAAACTCGTATCGGGCAGTACGGGATGGACAGATAAACACGGTGACGAGATAAAAGAATGGTGTGTAAAAAACGGAAAAACTTTGTTTTGGGCGTCCAATTTCAGTCTCGGAGTCGGCATCTTTTCGGCAATAAACAATTATCTGGCTGAGATAATGAACCATTTTCCCGATTATGACATCAGTATGACCGAAACACATCATGTTCACAAATTAGACGCACCAAGCGGAACAGCCATCACGTTAGCCGAAGGTATTCTTGAACACATCGAGCGCAAAAATCGTTGGGTAAAAGAAGTGGCATCAAACAGCAATGAATTGCCTATTTATTCCATCCGAGAAGACGAGGTATTTGGTATTCATACCATTTGTTACGAATCGGCGGCGGATAGCATCCGTATAACACACGATGCCAAAAATCGTGGAGGGTTTGCTTTGGGAGCTATATTAGCAGCCGAGTTCATTGCCGATAAACAAGGATTTTTTGGAATGAACGATCTCTTTAAATTTTAACTGACAAATCTCCTTTGTTTTTATAACTTTTAATGCGATGGACGATTATTTTATCTCCTTCCTTTCATTAAAGAGATTTTCCTATATTTGCATTTCATATAAAACATAATGTAATCTGAGTTGTAAATTCACAAATATACGTCTTCCTATGAAAAAAGCCACACGTCGTCAATGGATTACATGTATCATTGTCATTAGTCTGTATCTGATATTTCTTCTATGGCTAAAAAGCGGATGGGGATTGCTTGTCGTTCCTTTCATTTTCGATGTCTATATCACGAAAAAAGTACCTTGGACGTTCTGGAAAGATATCAAAAACCAAACAATCCGTAGTTTTATGAGTTGGGTAGATGCTATTGTTTTCTCACTGACAGCTTTGTATTTTGTAAACATTTATATATTTCAAAACTATCAAATACCCTCTTCGTCATTAGAAAAATCATTGTTAGTAGGTGATTTTCTGTTTGTCAGTAAAATGAGCTATGGGGCGCGGGTACCTAATACGCCGCTATCAATGCCGATGGCGCAGCACAGTTTGCCGATACTAAATACCAAATCGTATTTTGAACATCCTCAATGGCCATACAAACGGACAACCGGATTTGGTAAGGTGAAACATAATGATATTGTTGTATTTAATTTTCCGGCGGGGGACACTGTGGCTTTAAAGTATCAACAGACAGATTTCTATTCCTTGGCTTATGCGGAAGGGAAGCGCGTTTACTCTCATAAAATAGACATGGATAGTTTGACGCGAGGGCAGCAACAAATTGTATCTGATTTGTATTATCATGCCGGAAGAAAACAAATCCTTGCCAATCCTCATCAATATGGAAAAGTGATTTTCCGTCCGGTGGATAGACGGGAGAATTATGTAAAGCGTTGTGTCGGTTTGCCGGGCGACACACTACAGGTCATAGAACGAACGGTTTATTTAAATGGGGTAAAACAGGAAAATCCGGAAGGTTTACAATTTTTTTATCGTGTCCAGGCTACAGGAAAACTCATTCCTCAAGATTTTTTTCGTGAATTAGGATTAAGTAATGAAGATGCTCAAGGCTATCAACCGGGGAGTGTTGAATTTTATCTCCCATTGACTAAAAAAGCCTATGATGCCTTGTTAAGACGTAAAGATTTGGTAACGGCTATCCACACTATTGAGTGGGGCAGCGACGGATTGTATCCTCAAAATCTTTATACCAATTGGACAATGGATGATTACGGTCCCATTTGGATACCGGCTAAAGGTGTTACTATTACCTTGACGGAGGATAATTTCCCTATATACGAACGTTGTATTCGCGCTTACGAAAAAAACAAACTGGAGAGAAAATCCGACGGCATTTACATTAACAATGAAAGGACGGATATTTATACTTTCAAAATGGATTATTATTGGATGATGGGAGATAACCGACATAATTCGGCTGATTCACGTTATTGGGGATTTGTGCCTGAGGATCATGTGGTAGGTAAACCTATCGTCGTATGGCTTTCGTTGGATAAAGATAGAGGATGGTTTGACGGTAAAATTCGTTGGGAACGGATATTCAAATGGGTAAACTAATAAAAATAATAACTTTCAGAAATGAAAGAAAGAGAGGCAAATGATTTTCCGGAAATTATATGGGATCGATAATTGTTTGTAAAAGTTTCGTAATAGAATAAGCGGGCGAAAGAAAACAGAATCAAAGTTAAATAGCTGTTGTATTTCAACGAGAAGAAACAAGCAGTGGGATAGTTTATTTAAAAAGTGAAATGGGTTTTATAACGGTCTATCTCAGTTCTTCTTATTTGGCTCCAGTGGAGTATTACACAAAATTACTGAAATATGATAAGGTCTGCACGGAGCAATACGATTATTACACCAAACAGACTTATCGCAACCGTTGTGTTATTGCTGCCACCGAGAGAAAATTTTCTGTTCTTTCTATTCCCGTTGTTCATTCTGATAATCCGAAATGTTTGATGAAGGATATTCGTATTTCCAACCACGGCAATTGGCGACATATCCATTGGAATGCCATAGTAACTGCTTACGGTAACACTCCTTTTTTTGACTATTATAGAGATGATTTTTACCCCTTTTATGAGAATAGATACACTTTCTTAATTGATTTTAACGAGGAACTTTGCCGACTTGTCTGCAAATTGATTGACATACCTTTCGTCGGAGAACGAACTACAAAATATAAAATTGACTTAACGCCGGATGAATATGATTTCCGTGAAACCATTCATCCTAAAAAGAACTTTCAAACGGGAAATTCAGACTTTATTCCTTTTCCCTATTATCAAGTATTTGAAGGTCGTCACGGATTTATTCCCAATTTGAGTATTATCGATTTGTTGTTTAATATGGGACAAGAAAGTTTATTAATCTTGTTAAAATCAATAAACGGCAGATAAATATTGGTTTAATTCCGTCTTTTATGTGTTTTCTCTTTTATCCTTTTGCCGGAGCAGAAAGCGTTTTTTTGTATCTTTCGGAATCATTCAAAACTTCGATGGCTTGTTGTAAATCGTTGTCGTCTTTCAATTGTTGAATGATGCTGCCACGCTGATAGTAGTACCGTTTGACAATTTCAACAGAGATTATGCTCTTAATGTCTTTTGAAAAATAATCCAAATCATAATCCAAATTGTGCTTTAATTTCTTTTCCAAAGCATCAAACTCAGCCGAAGCATTTCCCAAATATCCTTCAAAGTCGGCTGTTTCTTTCAGTGTTTCGAGAACTTTTTCACTTTGCCGGTCATACTTAAAATTAGCTTTCTTCACGGTAGTTTTGAAATCATGATAATCTGCATCGGACAGAACAAAAGCTTCTGCAGAAGAAATAACAGGATGTTTCAAACAATAATCGGTAGCATAATTGAATATCAAGTTATCGTGGAGGAGGTAGAAAAGAATATTGGGAATTCTTTCCAATTTCACTGCCAAATCCGGAGTAATGCCGCCGCCATCACGTACTTCGCGTCCTGCTTCAGTATAAAAGACATGGGTTAAACTATCCGGCAAACGTTCCACATTACCCTCTTCGTTTCGTCGTTTGTAGTCAAGGGCTTGCACACAACGCCCGCTGGGAATGTAATATTTGGAGGTCGTTACTTTTAGATTTCCACCGTAAGGCAAGGCGCGAGGAACTTGTACCAACCCCTTACCAAAAGTAGGAGTTCCTACAATTACCGCACGGTCAAGATCTTGCAAAGCTCCTGCTACTATTTCCGAAGAGGAAGCCGTACCGTTGTTTACCAATACGGTAATCGGAATCTCTGTGTCTAATGGTTCACGAATAGTTTTGTAAGTGCTTTCGGACTGTTTAATCCTACCTTTTGTAGTTACGACAACTTTTCCACGCGGTACAAAAAAATTCACGATTTCTATAGCCTCAGTAAGGAGTCCACCGCTATTATTGCGTAAATCAATGATAAGTGATGTTATTTTTTTATTTTTTTTCAGATCAAGGAAAGCTTGTTTAAACTCTTTGGAGGGATTACCTGAAAAACTGTTTAGATTGATGTATCCTGTTTGAGCTTCAACAATGCCGTAATAGGGAACGGTAGGCAGCTGAATCGTTTTGCGAACAATAGTAAAATCTAAAGGTTTGTCTGTTCCCGGACGTTCTATTTTCAATTTAAGAGTGGTTCCTACTTGTCCCCGGAGCATTTCACTCACTTCGCCGTTATTTTTACCTTCCAAATCTTTTCCGTCTATTTCCAACAGCACATCGCCCACTTTTAATCCTACCAAAGCGGAAGGCATGTTTTCATAGGGTTCGGCAATAACAGAACGTTTGCGTCGTTGGTCGTAGGTAATAAGAGAACCAATACCGCCATAGGAGCCTTTTATCATTTGATCCAATTCTCCTTGATTTTCTTCGGAAAAATAATTGGTGTATGGGTCTAATGACATCAACATTCCATCAATGCCATTATGGATTATTATATCCGGATTAATCGTATCTACATAAAACATATCCAACTCTTTCACAATAGCGTTGAATAGGTCTAAATTTTTTGCCAACTGAAAATTGTGATTATCATTATTTTTGAAACCGAAAAAGATTCCGACGATTCCTATGATGATTATCGCAATAATGCTTCTTTTATTTAGAAATCTTTTCATTTGCATAATGGTTTTTATTCCGAAAGGACTTCGCTGATTTTCAATTTTATATCGTCCCATTTCTGTTTAGAGAGGGTTGTCCCAATCACTTGGATGATGTTTCCAGATAGTATGGAACCAATTTTTCCACATTTTTCAAGGGAATAACCGCAAGTAAGTCCGTAAAGAAATCCCGCAGCAAAATAATCACCCGCACCGGTAGTATCCGTTACTCTCGTTACCGGCAGGGCTTCTACTTTAATTTCTTCTGTTCCTTTCCGAATATATGCTCCGTTTGGTCCTAATTTTACAACAGCTATGCTACATATCTTGGAAATGATTTCTAATGCCTCTTTCGATTCTTTCCCTGTAAAAGTTTTAGCTTCGTCTTCATTGGCAAAAACTATATCTACGTATTTCTGCACCAACAAGAAGAAAAAATCCCTGTCATTTTCTACGATGTTGTAGCTTGCCATATCCAAACAAATTTGCAAGCCTATTTCTTTTGCTAATTCTATAGCACGTAAAATCATGTCGTGGTCTTGCACCAGATAGCCTTCAATGAACAGATAGGTGTATCCTTTGAACATATCTAAAGTAATATCTTCGGCTTTTAATGCGGAAGCGGCTCCCAAGTATGTGCCAAAAGTACGTTCTCCGTCAGGAAGAATGAAGGTAGTGGCTATGCCGGAGGATAAATCGCTTATAAGCAGTTTATCTTCTATGCCATTTTTTTGAAGACTTTCGCGATAGAACGTTCCATATTCGTCTTTTCCTATTTTACCAATAAATCCCGTAGTGGCTCCCAAACAGGCTAACCCCCGAATCGTATTGCCGGCTGCTCCGCCGGTAGCCAAATGAATGTCCATCTGGTTTATGCTTTGATTTATTCGCACTCGTTGGGAATCGTCAATCAATTGCATACTTCCTTTGGGTAAATTCATCTCTTGAAGGATTGCATCATCTTTTAAAGACACAAGCATATCTATCAAAGCATTGCCCATGCCTATTATTTTATCCATTTTTGATTTTTTCTTACAAAGATATTGTATATTTCAAAAATTCCTATTACTTTTGCTGTGCATTTGTGAAAAACATTCTTCCTTAGCTCAGTCGGTTAGAGCATCTGACTGTTAATCAGAGGGTCCTTGGTTCAAGTCCAAGAGGGAGAGCAAAGATAATCAAGCAGTTACAAGCAAATCGTAACTGCTTTTTTATTTTTGGAACATACAAATCACATACAAGTTGGAGGATTCTTTGAAAATGAAAGAAAAATAGCAACTATTCGTAAGCTTTGTTCTTTCCATACAAGCAGAGGGTCGGCGATTCGAATCCGTCAACGCTCACCTAAAATCAAGTAGCTACAGAGAAATTTGTAGCTGATTTTGCTTTTGAAATACACAAATTGCAAACAAATTATGGGGATTGAACAAAAGAGGAAAGACTATGTTGGAATCGTCGTTGCTAACTTTGGTGAAGAATAAATAAATGCAGAAAATAAACAGGTGTTTATGGAATGTGTAATAAATTTTGGAAATCTAACCGAAAAGGTCAATATTGCAAGTTGAAAAAATATTTGAGGCGTTCAATCGTGATATACTTTGCCCCAGTTCCTTTATATAAGCCTGAGAAATCAGACCAATTATCTGTAATTATTTCTTTTAGCAAATAGCAATCATTAATTGTATTAGTTGTTATACCAATGACACAATCAGAAAGGGCATATGCTTTCCCCTGAGAAATAATACATATCTTATCAATATTTGGTTGTCCTACGCGATGAATTAATAAAGCGGGACCATCAATCCTTGAACGCTCATTACTAACTGTGTATTTTAAGTTAATGATTTTACCATTGTGCATGTTTGTGGAATGTATTAATGATAGTGAAGATTTTACTTCAGAGATTTTGTGCATACTTATATTGCCTCTTTTTAGTACCATGCCTCTAATTCCCGTATTTACTTGTTTAGCTTGATTATTCTGTGATATTAGATTCTTATCATTAACAGAGACCAAAATTATATTTGGTGTGCATTTCCCAAACTCCTGATTATTACGTTCTTCAAATATTTTCAAACTATATTTTTCTCCTAAATAGTTCCGTATTTTCTCATCTTTTTGAGAATAAGCAATACTTTGTGGCAAAATAGCATACATTACACCATCTTCCTTTAGGTATTTGGTTGCTTCAACAAAAAATGCCATTGCCGTACTTACATTATATCTAATATCATCTATAATAATGGTTTCTATTGTAGCACCTTTACATGTAAAAGGAGGATTTAGAAGGATGACATCAAACTTTTGCTTAAAAATAGGACATTGATTTCTTGACTTGGGATTCAAAAAATCACATTTACCAAGAATCCAATCCTGATGGAATTTTTTCATTAGAGTAACCACATCTGATGATATATCAGTCCCATAAAACTTAGCATTACTCCATTTTTCTTTTGCTGCTTTTAATAATTCTCCTTCACCAACACAGAAATCAGCAATAGAAATAACATTTTTTTTATTAATAAACGAAACGAGATGATTCGCTAAACTTGGTGGTGTGTAATATTTATCTTTCAAAATCAATTTTCATTTAGTAGCTTACTTACACAGCAATCAACAATTAACCCTACCCCCTCTGTGCGTTGCTTTTCTCTCTTGGGATTATCATAGACAATTTCGACTTTTCTACTATGTTTAATTGCAAATAAAATTGCACCTATTACGTGTGGTTTTGTACCTATAGGAGCAAGTTTAATTTTAGCATTTAATTTTCATGCAAAATTTTTGTTAATATCATATAGATGTCTACAATTGAATTTGCCGCGGCATACTTGACATTAGACCAAGAATCTTCACTTTTTAAAGGTAACCTATTGCCCCAATATGTCACAAATGGATACTCAGCCCGAAACCCAGGAACACCAATAATGGGATAAATATGATCCATTGGGGGTTGACTCATTTGAACTACATATGTAAATCTACCTCCTTCAAATCCTAATAAGGGAATGAACTTAATCTCACCATTATCAGGTATTATATTAGCAAATCCTGGCAAAGGTTCAATTCCTCTTATTTGTTCAGATAGGTCATTAAACTGTCCTGCCGTTTTAAATTGTGGAACCTTATAGTGTTCTGGTTCAGTATAAACAATCCGTACATGTCCTACATTTAGCTTTTGTATTTTAATAGCATGATTAAGAAAAGCAGCAGTTATCCTATTGTTTAATCCAGTAATATCAAGATATATTATAGGTGATTGATATTTTGTTAAAAAAGACATTATATCCTCAGAACTTCTAAGTGAATATAGTTGATTTGTTTCTTTATCCTCAATAATATCCTTTTCAATAGATGATAGTCCAACTTCGACAAATTTTAATGTAGATTCCTTTTTTTTCTTAATCCATCAACAAGATGACTACGACCCTCTGGAGAATATCCATAAATATAAGTGCTTCCTTTAATAGGAATAAAATCATCTATATTTTTGTATATGGTGACCTGTTGTGCATTTAGCAAATATTGATTTTAATACTGTTTATATTCCTATTAAAAACGAACAGATTTAGGTATTGAATCATAGTGAGAGCGGTTATTTTGGAGAGTATTCTCGTAGCTAACCCTGCAAAAGTTTTTGCAAAATTGATATTCATAGCGAATTGTCCTTTGAATTGGGAAAAAAGGGTTTCAATTCGCTTGCGTTTTTGTCGTTTTATTTTGCTTAATTCAACCTTAACCAATTGATTATTGCGGGTAGGAACACTGAGTTTAATTTGACTTTGATTAAACAAATCCAACTGATAATCAGCACTTATATAGCCTTTATCTCCGATAAGTTCGCAATTTGAAAGCGAATATTTGACCTCTTTCAAGTAATTCACATCGTGCACATTGGCAGGGGTAAAATCGAAAGAATGAATTACGGCGTTTTCATCGCAAACGACGTGAAGTTTGTAGCCAAAATAGTATGTTTTTGTGGCTGCACAATAACCAAATTCAGGTTTAATTTTGGCGGTAGCGCAAATAGAAGAGCGTTTGGCACGACTCATTTTGCAAATTTCAACAGGAGTTGAATCGACAATGAAGAGGTTGCTTAACTGAGAAATTTTTTTGCTCAGTTGTTGGCGGATATTTTCTGTGTAATCAAAGAGCTTTCGTCTGCGCTTGTTGTAAACACTGCGTTCAATTTTGTTGTCAAGATAGGTCCCTTTTATGGCTCTAAACAACTGCAATTCAGAATTATAAGACATGTATTCGGCAGTCAGATTTAGCGCAATCAACTCCAAATCAGATAATTTCGGTTGTCTGATTTGTTTGAACCTTGTAATATTTGGGCTAATATTTGCCAATTCTTTCAGAATAAATTCGTAGTTTTGGATCAGATTGTTCATTGTATTTAATCGTTTGTTGGACAGTTAAATATACGACTCTTTTGTCAAATGAACAATCTTTTTTTACTCTTTGCTAAATGCACAACAGGTATATGGTGGTATATTTATAATCGCTATTAATCATAATAAAATTCAAAAAGACTTAATTGTTCAGGAATTTCATTAATTTCATTAATTTGGATATTCTTTTTAGAGAGAATCTCTTTAATTGCCTCTTTTGGATTGTTAATAAGATTAGTAAATTCATATTCAGATATTTCCATTTTTCTTTTTTTTCTATAACCAAATACAAAGTATGGTGCAAAAATTGGATGAATAGAATACATATAGTCTCGTGTAGAAGTTGAATCGTCAAGTTTATTACCTTGTATTCGTATAAATGCAAGATTCATCACTGCGGCAGATAATATCTCATTAGTTTGTTCAGGAATAGTACCTTTTATGACAAATTGATTAATCTCTGGAGCCACTTTGCTATCACTGGTAACTAAAACATTAAAGATTCTACCAAATCCTAAAAGAAGTTTTGTCAATTGAGCCCCATTTTTCCATAAGCCTTCTAATTCTTGCAAATTTTTTTTACCTACTTCTTGAGTTGCTAAAGTTTGAAGGCGATAATCAATGGGGGCAAGAATATTTTTGTCATCCATTAAATGTTTTTCATAGGATCGGTACACTAATTCCATAAGATATCTTATATTACCATTGGCAAGTTTAATAAAAGTGTCCCAACCTGCATAATATTTTTGGATTCCACCCATACCTCGCCCCTTTCGAATTTTGAATAACATATCATATTTATAATTATCATATCTAGTATCCCAGCTTCGTGTATTATTGGCATAGTCTTGTATTGTATTAATTATGTTTGTATCATGGGTCTTAGCCCAATATATTATGAAAAATTTATATAAATCGCTAAGGTGCTCTATTTTATCTCTATACGCTTGCGGAATGTCATTGAGTTTATTCAAAAGAGAGTTATGCTTAATATCTAATAATAATGCTTCTGCTTCCATTTTTAGAGAAGGAAGTACACTATCAATAGAATATTCCTCGCTATCAGGGATTAAATCTTTTATTCTTTGTTGGCATACGTTTTTTGCGAATTCATTAAAATGAGTACTTTCTGCAAACTCTTTTTCAATATTAATTAATACATAATCTGCAGGGTCATTTAATAATTCCTCATTATTAAAAGTATATTTAACACGCCAACCTAATTCTCCAACACCAATTTTTACAGTATAAAAATCTGTACTATGTTTTAAAAAAGAATTTAAACTCTGCTGTTGATAATTTTCAAGATTCTCGTATTCATCGATAAGAATTGAAAACATTTTATCTTTGAATTGAGATAATTCTATTGCCCTCTCTGTTATAATACTTATAGGATATCCAAGAAGTGTTGATTTATGTCTCTTGGAATCTTTTGCAATATCATTTATTGTACTTTGAAAATCATACATTGCGGATTCTACCGATTCAATAAGTAAGTCGAAATTATCACAATTATTTTCTATAAGCAATGCTTTTCCTATTAATTTACAGTTGTAAGGAGATAAAATATCATCGGAAAGAGACTCTTTTCTATGCCAATCTATAAATTGAAGTATCTCCCAACTTATGATTAAATTGAAATAATGGGCAAAAATATTTTTCCATATTTCATCATTTAATCCGCCTCCGATAAAAGTGCGAACATGATTAGTATCTGCTCTAAAATAAATACCAATATATTTTTCCTGGTCAAAATCAACAATAGATTTTTTATGTAAGGCGTATAAACCTTGATATGAAAGCCCTCTTAAAACAGTAGTTTTCCCAGTTCCTCTTCCTCCTTGTAACACACAAGGACGATTGTCTTGCAAAGCAACAAGATATGGAGGACGAGCAAAAAAATCGAATATTCTTTCCCTTAACCATTCGGCTTTGTAAATGCCAAATAATTCATTTAATTTTTTGGGATTGCTAATTAAATATATACATGTATCTTTGCAAAAAAAATTGAATTATGAATTGTCCCAAATGCACCTGTGACAAAAGCGTTAAATCAGGTATTATCAAAGGTAAACAGCGTTATAAATGCAAAGAATGCGGTTGTAATTATACTGTTGAATTGAAGTCAACAGCCAAACCCAATTCAATGAAAAAGCAAGCCTTGCATCTGTATCTTGAAGGGTTGGGCTTTCGTTCCATCGGGAGGCTTTTAGGCGTGAGCAATGTATCGGTCTTAAATTGGATACGTAGTTTTGGAAAAGAGGTTGGGGAACTTAGTTCGGAAAGCCAAGAACTACAGATGGTTGAAGTAGATGAAATGCATTCCTACATCGGTTCAAAAAAAACTACCGTTGGATATGGATTGCTGTTGATAGATATGGGAAAAGATTCCTCAACTTCGTTATTGGCGAGAGAAGCAATGAAACAGCGAAAGAATTTTGGAAGAGAATAAATCACCATGAGATGAAGTATATCGCAAGTGATTATTGGAAACCCTATGAGAGTATTATTCCTAAAGAAAAGCATCTGCAAACGAAAGCGGAAACTTTTACCGTTGAGGGATATAATAGTCTTTTCAGGCATTTTTTGGCAAGAATGAGAAGAAAAACAAAATGCTATTCCAAAAACGTAGAGATGCTCAAATTATCTATACTTTTACTAATGCATCATCGTAATGGAACGTTATCTATATTTAATTAGCAATACCAATTTTTTTAATAATTTCTCGTTATTATTCATCTGCTATATACTTTTTTTATTAGCGGAGTCCAATTTTCTGAACAATAGAATATTCCGGGAATAGCATCAGGGGCTCCGTGTTCAAAAGCTATGGCTAATCCCTGTCCATAAAATCCACGCATACAATATTCTTTATTATCGTCATCAGGAATACCTAATTGTTCACTTTTTCCCACAATTAATTTCATCCCTTGCATAAATAAATCATTATCATTTTTCCAACAAACACACTTTGGATTAAATAAATCATATTCTTCCCCCAAAATGTGAGCTACAGATAAATGCAATCCAGAACAATAGCGTTTTATATAATCGTATCCCTTTAATGAGGCAATCAAAGGGGTATATATAAAGATATGATTGCTTGCCATTGAAATGTCGTTAAGCGATTTTTTGGAAGCATTAATACTATTATTCCATGCCCTAAAACATTGCAAACCACTTCCGATAAAATCATCTACAAAAATTACTGGAATCGGTGTTTCTGTCTTATTAAGTCTTTCGTGTAGATTCCCGAAATCAACAATTTGATTTTGGGGAATATGTAGTATATCACGTAATTTTCTAACAAAAATATGTCCACTATCTGTTGGATTAGGATTTTCACCAGGAATGAATGTATATAAACAACGAGTTTTAAAATGAGAATGTTCCCAATCAGGAAATTTATCTTTTAAAATATATCCTGCATGACCAACAGTTTTAATCAACATGTAGTCAACCATCTTTTTAGGATAAAACATAAAAAAGTCCAATATTAAAGATGCCAAATTCTTTTCTAAACCATCTTTAAAATTATTTAACCATCCTTTATAATCAAGATCTTCAGTTGTAGGCAAAATCTGTACACTTCTAAAATAATTATATCTAGTTATGGTATCTTCATATTGCTTTTCAATATTTATCATCAATTTTAATTTTAAGCAGAAGTATAATATAAACAAAAGAAATATTCAATTTGCCCTGTTTGCCTATCAATGGTCCAAAATTCAAATATATCTTATTAACAACCTAAATTCTGAACCGCAAATTAACACTAATAACCTGAATTCAATATAAAAGAATCCATAAAAAAGTTGTGTAAACAGGCAGAGGTGATTATATTTAAACGTCTAATAATTAAATATAATCCAACACTTTTGCCCATGTTTACTAAAAACGAAGTTATTAAAATATTTTGCAAAGTCAATGATCTTTGTGAGGAATTTTCCGTTCAAATCAAATTACAGAAACAATTATCACTGCTTGCTACCTCAGAAGTCGTAATAGGAAATTTGTGATGTCTTGTTCTGAAATCCTGACCCTCATGATCTGTTTCCATTTAGGTGCACATAAAACCTTTAAATATTATTACTAGCAAACAGTTTGCCAACACCGAATTAATTTGTCCCCCAAAGTATTGTCATACAACCGATTTGTGGAAGTTCAACAGCGTCTTTTGTAACTATGTCTTTATTGTGAAAGAGAAATGTATGGGAAAGTGTACGGGAATTAGTTTCATTGATTCTACTGTGTTATAGGTTTGTCGTAACCAACGGATTTATAGTCATAAAGTATTCTATGGATTGGCTGCAAGAGGAAAATCTTTTTTTTGTTGCTTCTATGGTTTTAAGCTGCATCTGGTTATGCAGTAATACTAATGAATATTTTCCATATTTATTAAAGTTTAAATCCTCTACTTTTTTTCTTTTTCTTCATCTGTTGATGTAGATATTCCGCTCGGTCGGGGTCGTAATCCGAAGGTGCTACATCAAACAAGGCACCCAATCCCGATGCCAATCCGGTGATATCAGATTCAACTGTTTCCTGCAAGGTATTCCAGCCGTTATTTTGTGTTTGGATCTGAATCGGTTGTTGTTCCTGCGTGTTTCTGGTTAAAACCGCATTCAGTTTGGAATACGAAAACGAGCGATCAATCTCCGAACCTTTGAAAGAATAATCACTTTTTGAAAAAGAGATTCCTTGAACTTCATCCGTCTGTCCTTTGTATTTAAATTTCAATTCAATGTTTTCTTTGTTCAGGGTGTTTTTGAAATGCATCCAATTTTTGGAAGATTTCAAAGCGGATTTGATAGCTTTGTAAACCTCATACTTAGTCTTATCCGGCTCATTCAAACAGTGGATATTCACCTTGTCCTTACCAACACCAAAAGTCAGACCGTATTTCACTTTCAACACTTTCGTTACCTTTTCATTTCTGAAATGGTCATTTTTGTCCGAAATGGTCTTACCCTCGTTATCCACCCGATTGAACACAATATGGCAATGCGGATGTTCCCGGTCGTGATGACGAACGATAATATACTGCGTATTCTCAATCTGCATCGCTTTCATATATTCTTTTGACAACTTTACCATAAACTCATCAGTTAGCTTGATTGCATCTTCTTTGGAATAGGCAAGTGGAATGTGTCCGACACTTTTCGCCAGTTTGGGATTCATCAGGCTCTGCATATAGAAGCTGTCGATGATGGATTTGGTATTGTTTAAAAGCACTCCTTCACTATCCAACAACTTGGCATTTTCCTTACCAAGCACATACGAAATGCACCCCTTAAAGCTTCTTCCTTTTATTATTTTTCCAATCATCCGACAGCTTATTTATGATTTCTGACATTGTTTCCAATACATTTTTTGCTTCTTTCTCCATATAAAACAATCCGTATTTATTCGCCTGATGCGTCAATTGATGCAAATTATTGGCTTCGCCCGATAGTTTCCGAAGGACGTCCATTTCTTCTTTTTTCACCGGTTCGATTACTTTTCCATCCAGAATGGCAGAGCGGGAATAATCACTCAGGGTTAGTCCGGCAAGGGAGGCATGATGCTTAACCGCATAGTATTCCGGTTCGGAGAAACGGATGCTGATGATCCGTTTTTTCTGCCGTGCGGTACCTGCCTTGGGACGTCCGCCTTTGTGATTATCCTTATTCGCTTCTTCCATTTGAATTGACGACCAACGGGAGCAATTTCCTTTCACTTCAGGGAAAGCAAGGGTTTTTGTATAACAAAAACATACCCTTGCTACTCTCCAATGAATAAACTATGCTCCTTTAGTGTTGAGTTTACCTACTGTATCGATCCGTCTTAGCATGTTACCACTTTCTCCAGACCTCAAAGTCCTCACCGTACATCTCAAAATGGTGCAGGACTAAGTTTTCAAGGAATCCCGATACGCTCGTTTTCTCTTCTCCGAACCGGCGGACAATACTGACAATCATTTCACGAGTGGAATTGCTGATGAACACGTTCTTCCGGTCGATGATTTTCGGAACTGCCAAAAACGTTTCCTGATATTCAGCCAGACTGTTTTTACGTTCCTTAGTTGATACGGTCTTCTTAGCTGGTTTATCCGGTACATGATTACTATGCTCTCCACCCGGCATACTTGTCTGGGGTATCAGGGTAATAGCGGTTGGATTTTCCGGTACACCACTGCCGGTTTGTTCTTCCAAGTCTGCCGACTGTACATTCTCTTCTGTATTTACTACCTTGGAAGGGATACCTCCGAAATAATCTTCTATGAGAAAATCGGCAAGCTTTTCTTTCTTATCTTTTGTTAATTTCTTTTCCATGTGGATACTTCTTTTAATTGTTAGTACTTTCTGTTGTTGCCAGCCTTCCTCCTCGCACTCTTTGCCAGTATCAGTATGGTATCAGATGTGCTCGAATTGGGCATGGTGAGGGATTCCATCCATGCAAGCAGTTCTTTGCGGGAAAAGATGATTTTCCGTCCGAAATGCCTGTCCGAACGAACAAGTATCGGGCGATTCTGCCGCAAGTTCTTTTTCTTTCACCGGCAATGCTTTTTTCAAAGCTTCAATGACGACCTGTTCCAATTGCTCAGGTGTCGTAAGAATGATTCCATCCATTTCGTTCATAATTTTAAAGTGAATATCCTGCAAGCGTCCTTGCTGTTTACACAATCAATTGTGCTGACAAAGATGGGACAGATGAGTGTGAAGATTTATATGAACCCGTTATATGGGTACAGGAATATTCCTCTGATTTTCAATCAATTGAAATCAGATGGAAAAGATTTTCTATGAACTTATGTGAGTGGGGGAAGCTTTAAGAGAGCTCTGTCAGAGGAAGAATCTTATCGACAGAGGAAATAAAGGTTCTGTGTTTTACTTGCTTCTCGTTTTTGACGGTTTGGTTCCAATAACCCGAAACGGACAAGTTGTAATGATTCAGGAAGGGTTCTATCCATTCTTTCTCGGTGTTAAAATAGTGCCGGTGTTCTCCATTAAACCATATCTTTTTTAACAGGTAGTGGAAACGTTCCTTTTGCAGGACTTTGAACTTTTCTTCAAAATGAATGGAGGTAGTAAACATATTCAGGAAATTACGGATAGGAATATCTGTCCATAATTCACCGTTAAATGTCGTATAGATTTTACCAAGCAGGGTGACATCCAATAAATAGTTATCATCGACAGGTTCCAATCTTCGGTTATCCTCTAATAGCTTGGTAACGGTTTCAATAGGGGTAAGGTCGGTCAGTTTTTCCTTCTCAATTTCCTTTACATAGAATATATTGCACAACAGATATATCAAACGGTTAAATTCGGGTAAGACAAACAAATCTTTGTAATCCTCCGGTGTGTTCTTTTCAAAACTCCATTGGAAACAGCTATGATATTTGGTATAGTCAAATTCCACGTAACGGATATAGCCTTCTACATTTGTTTTCTCCATAAAGTTGGAAAGGATGGTATATACCAAATACTCTTTCCCTGTCCTTGATTCGGGTTCCAAATATTCGAAAACAAGGTTCCGGTCACAAAAACCTCTGACAGAATTCCAAATATCTCCTAAACGTCTGTCTTGTTGCTGTTTGATGAAAGCGTTGACTTCGCTCTTATCCAGATAGGATAATTGATTTCGAGTATCAATCATTTCTTGCTTATGGTAGGATTCTACCAGGGAGCATACAAGGTAGTAGAGTGGCCAGAGAATATATTTGTCTTCTTTGTAGCGATATTCAGGAAATTCAGCTTTTGCTACTTCAAATCCTTTGTAATGGAACAAATTATCCTGCGATTCAAAGACAGCAGAGCCGATGAAATCAAAAACAGCCAAAGAGAGTTTATCCAATTCTCTAATTTTGGGAGAAAGTTTGCAAAATTCATTATATGCTTGGTGATTTAACAGGTTAGCTTCAACAATCAAATCACTGTTTGCCCATGAAAGAAAGAATATCTGGTTTACGGTATCAATAAAGCTGTCTGAATACTTGGCTGAGTGTAAAGTCTGTTCAATAGCGGTTTTAAAATCCTCTATACCAGGCATCTCTCCTGCACAGTTTATTTTTATTTCGCCGATAAAGCTTCCCAAATGGATTTTCAGTTGGAGTTTCACTAAATGGTTGAAACGTTCAAGCCAATAATATGTGTTATTGATTATATCCATCTTTGAAATGTGCTGTATTGTTCCTTCGCTATCTTACCCTGTAATTTACCCTGTAATTTACCCTGTAATTTACCCTGTAATTTACCCTGTAATTGTCATGCACTTTAAATAATAACCCATTCACCATCTTTATCAGAGCCTTTTCTTTCAATTATGTTTGATTTTACAAGAC
>SNRY01000316.1_pt1 | contig 17486 bp, 18 predicted proteins | sample 4693421 | NCBI WGS metagenome assembly SNRY01 (sample SAMN11003215, study PRJNA524138) | termite gut metagenome | isolation source: Bacteroidetes bacterial symbionts from single cell of protist host amplifed... | host: Streblomastix strix ... | reverse complement strand
AGATAATATTTGCCTTTGTTAAATGTGTTAATCTAAGTTAATAAAATGGCTGTTTCTATGGTAGTTCTCTTGCAGATTAATTTTTATCGTACTTTCGCTACCGTATATAGAGGGAAATAGTTCAATAATTAGTGACAAGAAGTACATAATTCAAAAATATTATGATAAAAAAAAGTAATATTCTTAATCTTCTTATTCTGAATTCGCTGTTATTGTTAGCCGGTTGTAATAGCGAGGAAGAAGACAGTTTAACGCCCCCTGCCTCCCTCCGTTTTGTAACAGATGTTAGGAGTGGAGAAGAAAATCCGTTGCTGAAGAGAGTAAATGCACTTTTGCGCTTTCTGGGACCAGAAAATGAAGAGGCTATTGCAACGGAAATTTTGATTGATAACAATGGACAGGGAAACATTGAACATTTGACCGAAGGAAGATGGCACATCAGTTATTGGGATATGCCTTCCGGAGGACAATTATATTTTGATAAAAGCGATAAAAGCATTATGGTTCCCCAAACTGATAAGTATGTGCGTGAACCGCCCTCTTTTTATGCGGGAGTTTCTGTTTTTAATTATATACCCAATGAGCCTATTCGTTTGAACTTAAAACCTCAGACGGGTGTCTTAACCATTGTGCTGATTTTTGATGAAGCGGCTAATTTACCGGGCAGTATAAACGGGGTGTTGTCGGGTATTGTTTCCAAACGTGTATTTGGAGAGGTAAGAATGAATATCTCCGAACAAGGAATAGGGTACGTACCATATATATTCACACCTAGTTCGTATTCACCTTCTACCTACGTGGCTTCGCGCAGATTATTGGGTATCTCTAACACGCAAAAATGTGAGCTTGTTTTCTCCAACGATAATATCTCTAGCTCTCCAATAAAAATTGATTTAACAACTAAATTAGAAGCTTTCAATGACTTAACCAGTTATAATACGCTGTGTACGATTCATATCGATGATAGAAAAATTGAGACAACCATTGAGGTAATTGACTGGGAAGAAAGAAATTATGAATTAGATATTTAAAACATGAAAAGGTATATAATAAAAACCATGAAGGCATTTTTCCTCCTAGTGGTAATTATGGGTGCAATTGCCTGCAATGAAGAAGAGGATTTATCCGGTATCCCCTCTTCAGTGAAAAATCCGATTTCTCTCTCGGCAAAAATAGATGCAAATGAAACAGGAGAGGCAATGACCCGCATTTCACCAACCAACAACTTTCCCAACGAAGCGCAAGTTGCCATTCTTGCGTATGCCACAAACAACTATAATGAAACTCTTCACATCAATCATGAAAAAGCCGATGTGGTGAATAATAATGCTTTACCATACTATTATTTAGCATGGCAGGAGGGAAGAGAACAATATTGGCCCGGCGGACAAGAACTTTGGATTACGGCATACAATCCCCTCAACACCAAAGATGACAAAAGCAACGACAAACTCAAGATTTCTTTACATCCCCAAAACTGGGAAATTACTCCGGATGTAATAGCAGCCGATCCCGTTACTACAAAATATCTGCCAAATACAACGGTAGATCTGTCTTTTCACCATATTATGAGCAGCCTGAATATAAACATGAAAAGCACGGACGAGAATGCACAATTGGGTAAAGTAGAACTATCCATAGAGGAGAATCAAAGCGCACGTTTCTATAATCTCAAGACTACCCAATGGGAAACAACTACTATCTTAACTCCCTCTGTCAATTATCTGTTAAATGAAAATATATCTTTAAGTTCCATACCCGTAAACTTAACTTCAACACCCATACTCTTTTTCCCGGGTATGGAGCAATTTGTCAGACTGACAGTTGACAAAAAATCACCTGATGGCTCCTACGGTACTGTTTCAATGAAATTAAGTGATATCAAAGACAATACAGGCGCTCCGATTCCGTTATTGCTTCCGGGCGTTAAAAGTACGCTCACGCTATCCTTAAAATCAACTATGGTTTTTAGTGTGGATAATTACAATCTTCAAGAATGGGGAGTTGTGAATAGAAATATAATAAATCCTCCCCCCCCTAGTATGCGCGGACAGATAGAAATTAATGTGTACTCTTTAGATACGGAAAGATTTAAAAAGATTCAGAGTATAAAACTTATATCTCGTGGCAAAGAGTACAGAGCTATAGTAACATCAATATTGCCCTTGACCTTTCCCGTTTCGGTTCTTACAGAAAACTTAGACGCACTGCCACAGTATTTAGATGGCGAATCTCAGTTGATTATTTACATGACAGACAACTCCATGTGGGAAATTCCATTTTCAATGTATCGGTATCAATATGATGAGAACAGACTCATTTTAACTATATCTAGTGAGGCTTTTAATCAGTAAAAATGAATAATCAAAAATGCTGTATGAAATATTTATTATCCCTCATCCTTTCGATAGCTCTCTTGATTTCCTGCCAGAAAGAGGATAGAAATTTTGAAACCACCTATAAGCTCATCAGCTTTTCTCCGAACATTAGCCAAACAGATACGCGCGCTACGGATGAATATTCTTTGAGTGTAAGTGATTATTTTCATGCTTGTTCCACAGCAACGGTTCGTATGATGATAGGCAATGAAGTCAAAACTGCCAGATATATATATAAAGCAGATATCAGGAAATTAGAATATGCAGACGGAACCCCGCTGTATTACCCTGAAGACAATTCGCCTTATCAATTAATCATATCATGGCCCGATGAAGAAACATATACACAATTGGGGAAAGCCGACTATCGGCATCAAGAAGACGAAAACAGTTTTATTCGTTGTGATATGTTGAGCGATACGGTAAATAACGCAGTGGGGGTGGAATATTTACCCATATATTTTAAGCATTCGAAAAGCAAACTTACTCTTATTCCTATGCTATCAGAAGAGAATGCTACTGATGATGTGGTTACCAATTTGACGGTGAACGGTTATAAACCTTTCCATAATACGACGAATCCGGATGTAGATGCCTATCAACTAATTTATGATTCTTCCATAGAAACAGAAACCACTAACATAAACAATAACAAGGTGGCGGTGTGGCTGACTACACATAGAAATGCAAAGATTGAATACCACTTTAGGTTTGATGCCTCCAATCTTAAAGCAGGAGAAAACCGAAAGATATTAATACCATTCCCGTTTCCGTATTATGAATTTGAATAATAATCTTTGAAAATGAAAAAAACAATCTTATACCCTCACTTGTTCGCTTGTTTATCCCTCTTCTTTTTCTGGACAGGATGTGAAAGAGAAGAGATTGTTTCTGAGCGCATCGCCTTGAATGCGTTGGAAGTGCAGTTGGGCGTTATAACCCGTGCGTCTTCTGATGGGGATGATCCTACCCTGGCTACTCCTAACAGTCGTCGTAACTGGGTGCTCGAAGTACACATAGAAGGAAGTCACGCAGAGGATTACGTTTTTTCAGAACAAGACGAAGTATGGATACCCAAGAGCAGTCCCGTATATTTCCCTGCCGGTATAAATAATGACGCATGCAATGTAACGTTTACATTACGCCCACCTACCTCTTCCAATACAACAATTGGACAAGACGGTTCCAAAGCAGGGTTGTTGGAAGCTGATACACTTAAGAGTGCTATCAAAATGAGACCTCAGGAGAACTATCTCGTTTCATTGGTGCATACCAACAGTCTGATTGAAATAGTTTTTGAGCAATCTTTGAAAAATAGAGATATTGAAATAGCATTGCAAGGTAACCATATTCACCCCTATGCCATAGACCATAAAAGATACTTGTGTATTGTACCTGGCGGAAGCAACAACATTACTCTCACAACAAAAGCAGAGGGAGCAGAACGCCAATATGCATTGGATGTTGATTTTGGAACAAAGTCAAATACGCGTTATGTATTTACTGTTACTTATCTGCTTCCTACTTTTTATTCTGACGTCGTTATTCATTCTCCTATTATAAGCCCGTGGAGTGATACTACAGGAGATGATGCAATATTTGACGGAGATAATGCAGGAGATAATGCAAAAGAATTTATTCATATCGAAGGTTATACAAGCACTATTGCTCTCATGGTTTCCGATACACTTGTTTGGATTTATCCGCATCCTAATTCCAAAGCAGAAGAGGGTATCTATTATTTTCCTTCAGCTATTTTGAAGAACAAGATTATCAATTCATTGCTATTAGAAAAATATTCAAAAAATATTCTAATTGGTCGCAATACCAATGATATAAATCCGATAAACTTAAAAGTTGATTCCAACGGTAAACTCTTATTGCGGAAAGCACAAGATGGGAATATACTTATTAATACCGTAGATGAAATACTTTTAGTAAATACAAATTTAGAATCCAATTATAAACAAGAAGCGGATATTGATTTATCATGTATTTCCCAAAGAAGCTGGGAACCGATAGGTAATTTTGAATCTCCTTTTAAAGGAACCTATGATGGTAATGGATATGCCATTCATTCCTTGAACATGGATATAAAACAATTTACTGCATGGAATCCAGATCATTTAGCAGAAGAGGATTTTAACATCCTAACACCCCATTTAAAGGAATATTATTGGATGTTACCGGCAGGAGCAGTAGGATTGTTTGGTGTTAATCAAGGAACTATTACTAATGTACACATAGCTTCCGGAACAATGTCGGTATCTGAAATAAAAAGAGAAAATATGAAAAGTATTGCTTTGGGGGCTATATGCGGGTATAATGATGAAGGGTATATAACATCCTGTACCAATAAGGCAGAATTAAAAGTTCACACAATATCAGGCGATAATGGTATATATGATGTATTCACTGTAGGTGGTATTTGTGGAACAAGTAGAGGGAATATAGAATATAGTATAAATTATGGTGATATAATTGCAGAAAAGGGATCTTTTATGAAACTTCTGATTGGAGGAATTTGCGGAAGTTTATACTCACGTTATGAAACAGATAAAGTAAAAATTAATTCTTGCATTAATCATGGTAATGTGTTATTTAATGACCATCTTTCTGATATGTCACGAACAGAGGTCTGCTGTTTTGGTGGAATTTTAGGGTTGATGTGTTATAATAATGCTAATAGAGATAGTTTGAGCGAAACCATTCAACATATTTCTAATTGTTATAATACTGGAAACATAACAAACAGAGGAACAACAGAAATTTATGGAAAGTTCAGTGGAGTAGTTGCTGAGATGTTTTTCCCTTATTCCACGTATTCCTGTAAAATTAGTTCATGCTATAACATTGGACAAATAAAAGTAGAATTTATTGCTACGAAGATACTGTTAGATCCTATATTATGTAAAATTTTTGAATTTCCTGAACTTTCTCTTCCTTTTGAACTTCTAGTAGAGAATTGTTTTTATAATGCAACGACTTGGAAAGAAGTTAGATCTGATACCAATTGGTATTATGATTTTTATTCTTGGAATGGGGAGACTTTTGCTGAGCTACTGGAATATAGGGATACTGCTAACAAAAAAATATTAGAATCAACACCGGGATTTTCTCTTTATTCATGGCCCAACCCAGATATATGGGACACTAACGTATGGGGAAATTTAGGAAGCTGGAACGAAGGTAATCCGATCTATCCCAAACTTAGGTTTGAAAAGGACTGAGAAGAAAGAATGTGAAGGAGGAGGTACGCTCGGACATTATTTAAACAGGCTCTTCATATTTTTCTGTTTCTTTGGGCAAATTCAAACACTATGTTTATATTTGCAACCGAATTAAGAAAAAGACACAATGAATGTGATAGTAGAAAAGACATATTGGTGGCGTTACTTGCAACTCAACAAAGTCGTAAGGTAACAGTCTGATGTATATATACTACAATTTAAACAAAAATATTTACAAAAGCCCTGCCGCACCTGCGACGGGGCTTTTGCGTTTAGCAAATTATTTTTACATTAATATACCACTATGAATTATTTGGTTGACCAAGATGGTTACTACGGAGAGTTCGGCGGAGCGTATATCCCCGAAATACTCCACAAATGCGTGGAAGACTTAAAGAACACGTACCTCGAAGTGTTGCAAAGTGACGATTTTAAACGGGAATTTGGACAGTTGCTGCGTGATTATGTGGGGAGACCTTCGCCGCTTTATCATGCCAAACGCCTTTCCAATCGCTATGGTTGTAAGATTTATCTGAAACGGGAGGATTTGAACCATACGGGAGCGCACAAGATAAACAATACGCTTGGACAAATCCTCATTGCCCGCCGGATGGGGAAAAAGCGTATCATTGCCGAAACAGGAGCGGGGCAACACGGTGTGGCAACGGCAACCACTTGTGCATTGATGAATATGGAGTGCGTTGTGTATATGGGTAAGACGGACGTGGAACGCCAGCACATCAATGTGGAGAAAATGAAGATGCTGGGGGCTACGGTAGTACCCGTTACGTCGGGCAATATGACGCTGAAAGATGCTACTAACGAGGCTATCCGGGATTGGTGCTGTCATCCTTCGGATACGTATTACATTATCGGCTCTACCGTAGGTCCACACCCCTACCCCGATATGGTGGCTCGGTTGCAATCGGTTATCGGCGAGGAGATACAAAAACAATTAACGGAACAAGAGGGACGGGATGCTCCCGATTATCTCATTGCTTGTGTGGGCGGAGGGAGTAATGCTGCCGGAACAATTTATCCGTACATCAACGACAAACGGGTACGGATTGTATTGGCAGAAGCCGGTGGGAAAGGAGTGGATACGCCTCTGACTGCCGCTACCATTCAATTGGGTAAAACGGGTATCATACACGGCTCGCGCACGTTTGTTATTCAAAACGAAGACGGGCAGATTGAAGAACCTTATTCCATTTCCGCCGGATTGGACTATCCGGGTATCGGACCCATGCACGCCAATTTGAGCGCACAACGCCGGGCAACCGTCTTGGCAATCAATGATGACGAAGCCGTCGAAGCCGCTTACGAACTAACGCGCTTGGAAGGAATTATCCCCGCCCTCGAATCGGCTCACGCATTGGGGGCGTTAAGGAAAATGTCTTTTAAACCCGATGATGTGGTGGTGCTTACCGTTTCGGGTAGGGGGGACAAAGATATTGAGACGTATTTGAATGTAGGGAGAGTATAGACAAACGCAATAAAAGAATATGGTAGGAACATTTTCACAAATATACATACAAGTTGTATTTGCTGTAAAGAATAGAGATGCTCTGATTTCTACAACTTGGAATACCGAATTGTACAAGTACATCACAGGTATTGTACAAAATAAAGAGCAAAAAATGCTGGCAATTAATGGGATTCCTAACCATATTCATTTCTTGATAGGAATGAAACCAAGTTGTTGCTTATCCGATTTGGTAAGGGAAATCAAAAAGTCTTCAAATGCGTTTATCAAAGAAAAGGGGTTTATCAAATATCAATTTCAGTGGCAAGAGGGATTTGGCGCTTTTTCTTACAGCCAGTCAGCATTGAATAACGTCATTCAATATATTCAAGAACAAGAAGAACATCATAAGAAGAAATCATTTAGAGAAGAATACACGGAATTTTTAAGAAAGTTTGAGATACAATTTAACGATAAATATGTTTTTGATTGGATTTGAATAGCCCAATTACATTCGGGGAGGGTTGAAGCCGAAGGCTTCAAATGTTTATAGCCAAACAAGATGATTACACCATACAACCCCGTCGGGGTTGAATATGGTTTGATTACATCGTAAGCTATAAACATTCAATCCCTACGGGATTAAAATAGCGAATTAAACCAAATGAATATGTTTTTGATTGGATTTGAATAGCCCAATTACATTCGGGAAGGGTTGAAGCCGAAGGCTTCAAATGTGTATAGCGAATTAAAACCATTTATGTCATAAAATCAATAATAAGTATGAATCCAAAATCAATAAAAGGAAATTACCGGACAAATTGCAAACGTCTTTTAGGTGATTTGCATACGCCCGTAAGCATTTATTTGAAGGTACGGGATATGTATCCGCAATCGGTCTTAATGGAAAGTTCGGACTTTCATGCGGGTGAAAACAGCCTCTCGTTCATCGCCCTTTGTCCATTGGCAAGTATCGGAATTAACAGAGGCATTGTTACGATGTCCTACCCGGACAACAGCAAAGAAGCAACTCCTCTTAGTGAAACTTTTACCGTAGCAGACGCCCTCAACGGATTTATCGGGCGGTTTAAAGTAACCGGAGATAATGCTAATGTTTGCGGGCTTTACGGATATACCACTTTCAATGCGGTGAAGTATTTTGAACAAATTCCCGTCAAAGAAAGCCGAAACGAGATAAACGATGCACCCGATATTCTTTACATTTTATATAAGTATATCATTCTGTTTAATCACTTTAAGAACGAACTGACTTTGGTGGAACTGTTGTCCGACGGGGAAGCAAGCGGATTGTCCGAATTGGAAGCGGCAATAGGTAATCGCAACTATGCTTCATATAACTTTTCGCCGAAAGGCATGGCTACGAGTACCCTCACCGACGAGGAGCACAAAGCCAATGTACGTCGCGGAGTAGCGCATTGTTATCGGGGGGATGTTTTTCAAATCGTGCTATCGCGCCGGTTTATACAGCCCTATGTTGGCGATGATTTCAAGGTATATCGTGTTTTGCGCAGCATCAATCCCTCTCCGTATCTTTTCTATTTCGATTTCGGCGGTTATCGCATCTTCGGCTCTTCACCCGAAACGCATTGTAAGATTGAAGGGAAGCAAGTTTGCATAGATCCCATTGCCGGAACTACTTACCGCACCGGTGATGAGCAAAAAGATAAAGAACTGACTGAAGCCTTGCTTGCCGACCCCAAAGAAAATGCGGAACACACGATGTTGGTTGATCTCGCTCGCAACGACCTTAGCCGTAATTGCCGGGATGTACGGGTGGTATTCTACAAAGAACCGCAATATTACAGCCACGTCATTCACCTTGTTTCGCGCGTGAGCGGTACGTTGAAAGAAGGCGCCAATCCTATTAAAACGTTTATTGACACCTTCCCTGCCGGAACGTTGAGCGGTGCGCCCAAGGTACGCGCCATGCAACTCATTAGCGAAATGGAGCCGCACAATCGTGGCGCTTACGGTGGTTGCATCGGGTTCATCGGGCTGAATGGCGATTTGAATCAGGCAATTACCATACGTACTTTCGTAAGCCGCAACAATGAACTTTGGTATCAGGCAGGGGGCGGAATTGTGGCAGGTAGTCGTGAAGAAAGTGAGTTGCAAGAGGTGAACAACAAATTGGGTGCGCTGAAAAAGGCTATTGATATGGCTGGAGCATTAAAGAACTGAAGCATGAAAAGAATATTTATACTTGATAATTACGACTCTTTCACCTATAACCTGTATCATCTGATCAATGAATTGGGGGATGTGGAAGCGGTAGTACGCCGTAACGATAAAATCAAACTCGACGAAGTAGAGGCTTTCGATAAGATTATTCTCTCACCCGGTCCCGGCATACCGGAAGAAGCAGGGGTATTGTTGCCGTTAATCCGCCGGTATGCTCCCACGAAAAGCATATTAGGCGTTTGCCTCGGACATCAGGCAATAGGGGAAGCGTTTGGTGGGAAGTTGGAGAACTTGAAGGAGGTCTTTCATGGAATACAAACGCCCGTCAATATCATTGGCAAGGATATTTTATTTAAAGGTCTGGGTGAGCAATTGCTTGCAGGGCGTTATCATTCTTGGATTGTAAGCAGGAATAGTTTCCCGGATTGTTTGGAAATAACGGCGGAAAGCGAGGAGGGGTACGTTATGGCATTGCACCATAAAACCTATGATGTACATGGGATACAGTTTCACCCGGAATCCATACTTACTCCGCAAGGACGAATCATTATTGACAATTTTATAAACGGATAGCATTATGAAACAGATTTTATATAAACTTTTTGAACACCAATACTTGGAACGCAATGAAGCTCGCGAAGTATTGCAAAACATTGCACAAGGGAAATGTAACGAAGCGCAAACAGCATCTTTGATTACTGTCTTTTTGATGCGGAACATTTCGGTAGAGGAACTTTGCGGCTTCCGCGACGCATTGTTGGAGATGCGCGTACCCGTTAACCTTAGCGAGTTTGCCCCGATTGATATTGTGGGTACGGGTGGCGATGGTAAAAATACATTCAACATTTCGACGGCTGCGTGTTTTACCGTAGCGGGGGCGGGGTATCCGGTGGTGAAGCACGGCAATTACGGGGCAACTTCCGTGAGCGGTGCCAGCAACGTAATGGAACAGTACGGAGTAAAGTTTACCAATAACGAAGATACCTTACGGCGAAGTTTGGAGGCTTGCAATATGGCGTATTTGCATGCTCCGCTTTTTAATTCGGCGATGAAGGCTGTGGCTCCTGTGCGTAAAGCATTGGGAGTGCGGACTTTCTTCAATATGTTGGGACCGTTGGCGAACCCTGCATTTCCTAAATATCAGTTATTAGGGGTATATAACTTGCCTTTGTTACGGCTATATAGCTATACGTTTCAGGAGAGCAATGCCACTTTTGCAGTGGTTCATAGTATGGACGGGTATGATGAAATCTCCTTGACGAGTGAGTTTAAAGTCGCAACAGGAAGTAACGAAAAGATTTATATGCCGGAAGATTTAGGCTTTGCCCGGTGTAAAGAGGTTGACCTCTATGGTGGGGATGCTCCCGAAGAGGCAGCACGCATATTTGATAATGTGATGAATAATCGGGCTACGCGGGCACAAACAGATGTAGTAACGGTCAATGCCGGTTTTGCCATTCATGTGATTTGTCCGGAAAAAGGGATTGAAGAATGTATTGCCATAGCGAGAGAATCGTTGGAAAGCGGGAAGGCAAAAGGGGCGTTAAAGAAGTTCTTAGAAATTAATGGGTAATGATTGCTTTGCATCTTTGCCATAAATTACAATATGAAAACAAATGAGATAATTGAATTGTTTGACCGGTTTGAAGAGGTTGCCTCCGAATATAACGGTATTGAGTGTTGGAGTGCAAGGGAATTACAGCTTTTACTGGGATATACGCAATGGCGCAATTTTTCCAATATCATAGATAAAGCTAAAGAAACTTGTGCAAATGCAGGTGGAAGTATTTCTGATCATTTTGCTGACGTCAGCAAAACGATACCAATGCCTAAAGGTGCTGAGAAAGAGGTCGATGACATCCTCCTTACTCGTTATGCTTGCTATTTGATTGCACAAAATGGTGATAGCAGAAAATCTGAAATCGCTTTTGCTCAAACGTATTTTGCTGTACAAACGCGTCGGGCAGAATTAATAGAACAACGTCTATCTGATGCCGAAAGGGTGGAAGCGCGCGCCAAGCTGAAAGAAACGGAGAAAATTCTTTCGGGAATTTTGTATGAACGAGGAATAGATGAGAAAGGATTTGCTTTTATTCGTTCACAAGGAGATAAAGCTCTTTTCAGCCTTAATACCGTTCAATTAAAACGAAAACTCGGAGTTCCGGCAAATCGTCCAGTAGCAGACTTTTTGCAAACCGTAAACATTAAAGCCAAGGACTTTGCTGCGGCAATGACAGCCGAGAATGTTCAAATAAAGAATTTATCAGGTGTTCCGGATATTGAAAAAGAGCATGTGGAAAATAATCTTGGGGTGCGCAAGATTATGATTGAACGCGATCTTGTGCCGGAAAGTCTGCCCCCTGCAGAAGATGTGAAAAAGGTAGAACGAAGATTGAATGCGAAAAAAGTAAAGATTAAACATAATGAAAGACATTCTTAAGGAGATTATTGCTAATAAGCGTTTTGAGATTGATTTTCAACAACAGAGCGTTTCATGGGAGCAACTGCAAAACGGATTGACGGATAGAAAGCCCCATCGTTCCATGCGAGCGGCATTTGCCGAATCATCTTCCGGCATTATCGCAGAGTTTAAGCGACGTTCGCCTTCCAAAGGTTGGATAAAAGAAAATGCGGAAATTGATAAAATCATTCCGGCATATACACAAGCGGGAGCGTCGGCTCTTTCCATTCTTACGGACGAAAAGTTCTTCGGTGGGAGTTTAAGAGATATTCGCACGGCACGCACACTGACGGATATTCCCATTTTGCGCAAAGATTTCGTTATTGACGAGTACCAATTGTATCAAGCAAAAATAGCGGGAGCCGATGCTGTGCTTCTTATTGCGGCGGCATTGGAACAGGGTAAGTGTGAGGAGTTGGCAGGGAAAGCGCATGAACTTGGCTTGGAGGTTTTGTTGGAGATTCACAATAGCAACGAATTAGTTTATATTACTCCCGATATAGATATGGCGGGCATCAACAACCGGAATCTAAAAACATTTCATACGAGTGTTGAGACCTCTTTCCAATTGGCGGAACAACTGCCTCAAAATGTATTATTAGTTTCCGAAAGCGGAATATCCGACCCTGAAACGGTGAAGAAGCTCCGCGTTGCCGGTTATCGCGGCTTCCTTATTGGGGAAACGTTTATGAAGACGGAAAGTCCGGGAGATACATTACAAGATTTCATCACCCGATTGAATACATTGCAATGAGAAAAGGCTTATTGATAAAAGTGTGCGGTATGCGTGAAGCCGGCAATATCCGTGAAGTAGAGCAGGTTGGCGTGGATATGATTGGCTTTATCTTTTACCCTAAATCATCTCGTTATGTGGAAGAAATGCCGGAATATCTCCCTCAATATGCCAATCGAGTGGGAGTGTTTGTGAATGAAAGCATTGAATCAATACTAAATATCGTTACTTGTTTTGGTTTGAATTATGTTCAACTGCATGGAGAGGAGTCGGCAGAGTTTTGTGGGTCGCTCAGTCAGTCGAACATATTGGTAATTAAAACGTTTTCTATCTCCCAAGAAAAAGACTTGCAAGCGGTTAGTATGTACAAAGGGGTATGCAACTATTATTTGTTTGATACCAAATGCGATGAGCGCGGTGGTTCGGGCAAGTTGTTCGATTGGAATATTTTGAACAAATACGAAGGGCAAACGCCGTTTCTATTGAGTGGGGGAATCTCTATGGAAAGCATCGAAGCATTGAAAGAGTTTACACATCCCCGATTGGCGGGCATTGACATTAACAGCCGCTTTGAGGTAAGTCCGGGAATGAAAGATGTAAAGAAGATAAAGAGTTTTCTAAATAAATTAGCGCATTGACGTATTATTAAATTATTGACCTAATGAATAGAATCAATCAACTGTTTGAAACCAATCCTAAGAACTTGCTGTCCGTTTACTTTTGTGCCGGACATCCCAACTTGGAAGGAACTGCGGAAGTAATCCGCACATTAGAAAGCAACGGCATCAACATGATAGAAATAGGTATTCCGTTTAGTGACCCGATGGCGGACGGGATAGTGATACAGAATGCTTCTACTAAAGCCCTTCGTAACGGGATGTCTCTCAATTTACTTTTTGAGCAATTGCAGGGTATTCGTCAAGATACTAAAATTCCTTTGTTGCTGATGGGGTATTTGAATCCCATTATGCGATTTGGCTTTGAGCGTTTTTGCCGGAAGTGTTCGGAATGTGGCATTGACGGGATAATTATCCCCGATTTGCCTTTCAAAGAGTACCGGGAGCATTATCAAAGCATTGCCGAACGTTATAACTTGTATATGATTATGCTTATTACCCCCGAAACCAGTGAAGAGCGTATTCGGGAAATTGACAGGCATACAAACGGGTTTATTTATATGGTTTCGTCGGCTGCCACTACGGGAGCACAGCAGAATTTTGACGAACAAAAACAGGCTTATTTTAAAAGAATAGAAGATATGCGATTAAAAAATCCGCGCATGGTAGGTTTCGGAATCAGTAATCGGGTTACCTTTGAAGCTGCTTGCCGGTACGCTTCGGGAGCTATTGTCGGAAGCAAGTTTGTCAGCTTGCTTGAAGAGGAAAGAGATGTGGAGACGGCTATCAAAAAATTGATTGAGGGGTTAAAGGAGTAAAGCCGTACCCCCAAAGTATCTTTGCTAATTCGGTTAATCATAATAGTAAATGAAAACTTATCTCGTAACCGGCGCTGCTGGATTTATCGGTGCTAATTATGTAAAGTATGTTTTGGCAAAATACAATGATGTACAAATAGTGGTGCTTGATTTGCTAACCTATGCAGGCAATTTGGGAACAATAGCCGCTGATATAGACCATAAACGATGTTTCTTTGTAAAAGGTGATATTGGCGATGCGGCTTTGGTCAACCGGCTGTTTGATGAATACCATTTTGATTATGTGGTGAACTTTGCTGCCGAAAGCCATGTAGATCGTAGCATTGAAAATCCGCAACTGTTTCTGATGACGAATATTCTGGGAACGCAAAACTTATTGGAAGCTGCCCGTCGTGCGTGGGTATCGGGCAAAGACAATCAAGGCTACCCTGTTTGGCGTAACAATGTGCGTTATCATCAGGTTTCCACCGATGAAGTGTATGGTTCGTTAGGAGCCGAAGGTTATTTTACAGAAAACACTTCGCTTTCTCCTCACAGTCCGTATAGCGCTTCGAAAGCGGGAGCCGACATGTTCGTTTCGGCATATCACGACACGTATAAAATGCCTGTCAGCATTACGCGTTGTTCCAACAATTACGGACCTTATCATTTTCCTGAAAAGCTAATCCCGCTGATCATAAAGAACATTTTAGAAGGAAAGAAACTTCCGGTGTATGGCGACGGTAGTAATGTGCGCGATTGGCTTTATGTGGAAGACCATTGCAAAGCTATTGATTTGGTAGTGCACAAAGGTGCGGCGGGAGAAGTCTATAACGTAGGCGGGCACAATGAAAAGACCAACCTTGAAATAGTGAAACTAACTATTGCTACCATTCATCGCCTGATGAAGGAGAAGCCCGAATATCGCAAGGTATTGAAAAGAAAAGAAAAGAATACCAACGGGGAAATATCTATAGATTGGATAAACGAAGACCTGATAACTTTTGTCAAAGACCGGCTCGGACACGATCTCCGCTATGCTATTGACCCCGCAAAGATTACAAAAGCGTTGGGTTGGTATCCAGAAACAACGTTTGAAACAGGCATCGTGAAAACCATTGAATGGTATTTGAATAATCAGTCTTGGGTGGAAGATATAACAAGTGGGGATTTATAAAGGTATAAAAATGCCAACATAACCAATAACTCGGGTGTTGGCATTTTTACCCGTACTCGAAGGGGGACTATACGTTTTTTGTCTTTATTTTATTGTATTTGTTTGTTTATAAGTATTTATGTGCTGTATGAAGCCATTTTACAAGTAATAAAAACAAAGAGAAATTAAACTAAATAAAAAATATTCTTACCTCTATTCTTACTACATTAATTTTTTGCCTATGTTTGTAAAGTTCAATCAAACATAAAAATGTCATGGCATCTGTAAAATTTTACCTATCAAGAAAAGAGGCAAGGAAAACGTCGATATTCTTTTTGCTTAATTATGGAGCGTTTGAAATTGTATCAGACAAAAAGAAGTATTTACCATTTAAATACCACATTGACGAATCAATAGAGCCGAAGTATTGGAATAAAGAAGAAGGTAAGGTTATGGAAACAAAGAAATTTCCGCAGTATCCCGAATTTAACGCTCGCTTGATGAATATTGAGAACGAGGCTTTAAGCGTTTTAAGGCGGCTGAAAAATGATAAAATAGATATTACACCTGAAATACTAAGGAAAGAGCTTGACGCTATACTAAAACCTGAAAAACTCCAAGCATCGACCAAACAGATGGAATTTTTAGATTTTTTTGCCTACTACATGGAAACCTCCAGCAACAACGCCATAACATTGAAATCCTATCAACAAACAGAAAGGGACTTGAAAAACTATGAGCAACAAAAAAATATTAAATTAACTTTTAGTAGAGTAGATATAGACTTTCACGACAATTTTATTTTATGGTTAAAAGACACACGTAGGTTTGCCCCAAATACGATAGGATTGCGAATAAAGATTATAAAAACAGTCATGAAAGCAGCATACGAAAGGGGGTTGCATAATAACACAGATTATCAGAAAAAAGCATTTACAAAGCCCAAAGAAACAACAAAAGCGGTCTATCTTAATGATAGCGAATTGATGAGAATGTACAATCTTGATTTGTCAAAAAACAAAAAACTAAGCAATGTCCGAGACTGGTTTTTGATTGCATCCTATACGGGGTTGCGCTTTTCTGACTTCTCAAGGTTGAGTAAAGACAACATTAAAGATGATGCTATTACAATTAAAACACAAAAGACGGGGACGACTATTATAGTTCCTTTGCATACTATTGTAAGGACAATACTTGAAAAACACGAATATAGTTTGCCTAAAGTCATATCCAATCAAAAATTTAATGAGTATATCAAGGATGTATGTCAATATGCCGAAATAGATGAGCCGATTATTATAGAAGAAACAAAAGGGAGTTTTAAGACATCTAAGAGTGAAAAGAAATACAATCTAATATCGGCACACACAGCCCGCCGTTCGTTTGCTACAAATGCGTTTCTTGCCGGTGTCCCCACTATTCAAATAATGAAATTAACCGGGCATAAAACTGAAAAAATATTTATGAATTATATTAAAACTTCGGAGAAAGAAAACGCCGATAAATTGCGTTTGCATCCTTTTTTTAATAAAATTATCGTGAATAAATAAGTATTACAACCAATGAGATACAATATTGAATCAGTCATAAATCGGTTACAGGAAGCAAAAAAAAACGGAAAGGAATATCTTTCGGAAAAAGAACTATTGTCCGTTGCATCGCCACAGATAAACAATATAGACGAAGTTATAGAGCTAATTAATAAGGCGATAAAAAAAGTTTTAGACGAATATTCCGAAAAACATAAAACAGGCCTATCAAGATTAAGAGAAGATTCGGCATTCGCTAATATGACAGATAGAGAACTAATTTTAATGTTTTTCAGAAATCCAACAATCGTTAATATGAAAGAAGCAGAAGAATTAACGACAATATCAAGACAAACATTATACCGTTGGAAAAAGGAAGGTATCGTATATCGTGATTGTTATATCGATATTAATCTTGAACGCCTAAGAGATGTATTGATGCGGATAAAACAAATAAAACTATAAAATGTTACATATTATCAAACCGAATAGATTTGTAACATGTTTATTATTAATTGGTTAAAAAATTAATCTTCAAAATCAAACAGCATTTTTGTTTATAATTATTTTACTTTTGCTTGAAAACATTTACCTTTGCTTGAAAAAGTAACACTTTAATACACAGCACATTTTATTGTGTTTTACTTGATTTTCTTCCGTTTTTTTGTATTTATATTTGTGCCGTCAATCATTGATTGATTGAGATTGCGCAATCTCGTTTTATTAATTTTAATTATTTAATAAAATGGGGAATCAACTTGTTTTTCATCAAACGCCATTGTCTGAATTAACAACCTGAGTTCGACGAAAAAAAGGGAATAAAAAGAGGGTAAATATAGTTTGAGTATGTTATCTTTATAGTTGACAATCAATTATATAACAAACACTCAAATCCTATGCTTACCCCGGATAAACTTA
>SNRY01000315.1_pt1 | contig 17491 bp, 16 predicted proteins | sample 4693421 | NCBI WGS metagenome assembly SNRY01 (sample SAMN11003215, study PRJNA524138) | termite gut metagenome | isolation source: Bacteroidetes bacterial symbionts from single cell of protist host amplifed... | host: Streblomastix strix ... | reverse complement strand
CAAAGCCAATTCTTTCCCGTTAAACCACTTCACAATAGCTTTGGAAACAGTAACACCAGCCATTTCCGCTCCACATCCAAAAATAGCAAAACCTGCCGAAGCTAATTTTGCATTTGCCGGAAAAGATGTCCAAAATGAATTCAAGAAATCATAAAGAACATTGCCTTCTACAAAATAAGAACTGATGGCGTAAAATTTTATAGTTCCCCCTATCACCATCACCGTACCAGACAATATAGCAGTGAAACGTATCCCTACTTTATCCAAAATGATTCCGGCAAAAATAAGAAAGAAAACGAACACATTCAGAAAATATTCAGAACCCGAAAAAGTTCCGTATATATCTGCTGACCAATTACATTGTTTTTCCAACATCGTTTGCAACGGCGACAGCACATCAACGAACATATAAGCAAAAAACATCGCAGAAGCGACTAAAACAAGGGCAGTCCATCTAAGTATTGCCGAATCTTTCATTGTTTTGTGAATGTTATTCATAAATTTTGTGTTTGATGATACAAGTAAAAATTATACGAAGAAACGGAAAATACATGAGAAAAATTCCAAGAAAGAAAATCTAACATAAATCATTTCATTTTTTTGCTATTAACCCGAAAGATGTATTAATTTGCGTACTCATTTTTTAAAAATGCTTGCCGACAACACTTTATTTCTAATTGATATAGAAGAAATACTTTGCAAGAAAGCCCCGAAGTATTATAAATATATACCGAGGTTTTTAATATCCTATCTGAAAAACATCATCCATCAGGAAGAAATAAATACCTTCCTACATATTGCAAAAGACAAGACGGGTGTAGATTTTCTGGAAGCGACCCTTAATTTTCTAGACACCAAAATAGAGGTGAAAGGAAGCGAAAATCTGCCGGACACAGGCTTATATACATTTGTTTCTAATCATCCTTTAGGTGGACAAGATGGGGTAGCATTGGGCTACGTATTAGGACGCCGATACAATAGCAAAATAAAATACTTGGTAAACGACCTGCTGTTAAATTTGCATGGCTTAGCTCCGCTTTGCATCCCAATCAACAAAACAGGAAAGCAAGCCAAAGATTTTCCGGTAGCAGTGGAAAAAGGATTCCAGTCGGACAATCAGCTTATCATGTTCCCCGCAGGAATCTGTTCGCGCAGACAAAAAGGTATAATCAAAGATTTGGAGTGGAAAAAAACGTTTATTCTTAAAAGCATTCAAACACATCGCGATATTATACCTGTGCATTTCAGCGGGCGCAATTCCAACTTTTTCTACAATTTAGCCAATATCACTAAAGCATTGGGTATTAAGTTTAACATTGCAATGCTGTATTTGGCTGATGAAATGTTTAATAATAGACACAAAACCTTTACCATTACTTTTGGTAAACCCATTCCCTGGCAGACCTTCGATAAGTCGAAAACTCCGAACCAATGGGCACAATACGTAAAAGACATCGTATATAAGCTATAATTAAGGTCTAAACTACCCAAGATAAAACCACGCAATATGGAAGAGACAATTATCAATCCGGTAAACAAAGAACTAATTAAGGCGGAACTGACAGAAGACAAGCGGTTGCGTATGACGAATAAGAGTAATAACCAAATTTACATCATTACTTACCACGATTCGCCAAACGTAATGCGAGAAATCGGACGTTTGCGCGAAATAGCTTTTCGTTTTGCCGGAGGAGGGTCGGGATTGGCGGCTGATATCGACGAGTTCGACACAATGGAAAACCCTTACAAACAACTTATCGTATGGAATCCAGAAGCAGAAGAAATCTTGGGAGGATATCGTTACATTTTGGGAACGGATGTACAATTCGATAAAAAAAAACATCCTATCTTAGCAACATCGCACATGTTTTCCTTCTCGGAAAAATTCGTAAAAGAATATCTACCAACTACTATCGAATTGGGGCGTTCATTCGTTACGCTCGAATACCAGTCAAGTCGTTCCGGGTACAAAGGTTTGTTTGCCCTCGATAATCTATGGGACGGTCTGGGGGCACTTACCGTTATCATGCCCAGTGTGAAATATTTTTTCGGAAAAGTAACTATGTATCCAAATTACCATCGTCTGGGACGCGACATGATACTCTACTTCCTCAAAAAACATTTCGGAGACAGAGACAATCTGATTGTTCCATTAAAACCATTGGTGTTGGGAACCGACGAAAAAGAACTATCCATACTCTTCAATAAAAACACATTTAAAGAAGATTATAAAACACTGAATACCGAGATTCGCAAGTTTGGCTACAACATTCCCCCGTTGGTAAACGCTTACATGAATCTTAGTCCCACAATGCGTATGTTTGGTACAGCCGTTAACTATGGTTTCGGCGATGTAGAAGAAACAGGTATCCTGATTGCCGTTGCCGAAATATTGGAAGAAAAACGCTTGCGACATGTAGAATCTTTTATGAAAGACATAGGAGAATATGATATAACATCCGGAGCGAATAAACTGTTTTTTAAAGGGTTTGGAGGTAAATAAAAATAGTAAAGCAATAACAAGCCCTGATAAAAGTAAATATAGTAAATTGTAAATGATAGAATACCTCAAAGGGGAAATCATTGATTTAACCCCCACGATTGTAGTAATCGATTGCAGCGGAGTTGGCTATGCTGTAAATACATCACTCAATACCTATTCTGCCATTCAAGGCAAAAACCAATGCAAACTATACATCTATGAAGTCATTCGAGAAGATGCCCACATACTCTACGGGTTTTTCGATAAACAAGAGCGGGAATTATTTTTGCAACTCATTTCCGTGCCAGGTATTGGGGGAAACACCGCTCGTACAATACTATCCACACCACCCCCTTCCGAATTATACACAGTAATAACTGAAGAAAACGCAGCAATCCTGAAAGCAGTAAAAGGTATCGGATTAAAAACAGCACAACGCATCATTGTTGAATTGAAAGATAAAATTAAATACACGGAAGAAAACGCATCCGCGGCGGGAGTACCCTTCATGAACAACGCTGTATTAGAGGAAGCTGTAACAGCACTGAATACGTTAGGCTTCCCTGCTGCTGCATCCCGAAAAGCAGTAACAACCGTGCTGAAAGAAGAACCGCAAGCCCCTGTGGAAAAAGTCATAAAACTAGCGTTGAAGAGATTATAGTCAACCAAAATCAAAATTTTATGAAAAAGTGCCTTATTCCCAAACATATTCAAGCAAAGACTCAAACATTTACTGCGGAAGGGTATAACAGTTTTTAAGGCATTTTGTGGCAAGGATGAGGAAAAAACAAAATGTTACTCCAAAGCAGCAGAGATATTACAAGTATCCATTTTATTGTTTATGCATTATTTGGAATGGAACTTTAGATAGTAGCAATGCCTAGTCTTTTAGTAGTTACAAAGTACGAATTATGGTGCTATGGATTCATGTTTTCTTTATTTGATTGATAAATATTACCCGGAAGATAGTGAGTTAAAAAAGATTTTCGTTTTTCATGCTCGCTCTGTAGAGAGGAAGGCGCTGGAGATTGCTGCTGCACATCCTGAACTGAATGCGGATGTGGAGTTTTTGTCCCAAGCGGCTATGCTTCATGATATAGGAATTTTCCTGACCGATGCACCGGGCATTTATTGCTTCGGAAAGAAGCCCTACATCTGCCATGGCTATCTTGGAGCAGAGTTGATGCGTGCAGAAGGTTTTCCGCGTCACGCATGGGTATGCGAACGGCATACGGGAGCCGGACTATCTTTACATGAAATTATCAGCCGACAGTTGCCTGTTCCGCACAGGGAGATGATTCCGCAAAGCATCGAAGAGCAAATCGTTTGCTTTTCCGATAAATTCTATTCAAAAACGCATTTGGAAGAGGAAAAAAGCATCGAAAAAATTCAAACGGATATAGCAAAGTATGGAGAAGAAGGGCTTGCTAGATTCCTCAAATGGAAGGAGATTTTTTGTAGCGAACCATCTAAAAATCAACGATAAAAAGAGAGAAAATAAATTGGCTTTCCTGGGATTTTAGTAGGATTATCCAATATTTTGCTAAATTTGCTTCTACAAGGAACCCGGAAGAAACTGGGTGTGGAAAAGGAACAAAGAAAAGTAACAGAAAGGAGGGAAATGGCTTATTGCAATTCCGAAACTCCTTTCATTAGTCCTTAACTTAAAGATTTCGGAATTACTCATTTTAGGCTTGACTTCTACATTTCTTAAGAAGGAAAGCAAAAAACAATTAAATCAATAGATTTTACCATATTTAGGCTTGGTTAATTAAACTAAACTAAAATACATAGTCTTTGTACTGTAAATAGACATTGTTGCAACGCGTCCATAAAACAGTTCACCCCAATAATGGACATCGTTGCAACAATGTCACATAAAGATGTTAGTTTCGCCTATAATCTTTATGCGGGAGCCAAATACTATTTTTCGCCCCAATTTGCCGGCAAACTGGAATTTATAGAAGACTTTACACCTTGGCTTTCTGCCGGTGTCAATTTTAAGTTTTAACATCCTGTTAATGGATAAAATTCCTCATATTCGATTGATAAGCCAACAGCTTTCAGGGAGAGGTATGCAAAAGCCGAAAGATGTTGTTTCATGGATGGGAGCGATGCAGGCGCAAGATTATGTCATGGCGAAATGGGCTGTAGGCATACGCTTTTCGGGGGGGACGGATAAAATGGTGGAAGAAGCATTCAACAAAGGCGAAATCCTTCGTACCCATGTTTTGCGTCCGACTTGGCATTTGGTAGCCCCTGAAAATATTCGCTGGATGTTGTCTTTGTCAGCAAACAGGATCAAATCATCTGCTCGCTCAAGAGACCGCGGCTTGGGAATTACCGAAGAACTGTATAACCAAGTCAACCGGATTATTCAAAGGTCATTGGAAGGTAATAAATCCCTCACGCGAGAAGCCGTAGGAAAAGCGTTAGAGGAGGCTGGAATCGCAGTGGATACTTCCCGTATGATTCACTTTATGATGCGGGCAGAAGTAGAAGGCATTGTTTGCAGTGGTGTTTTGCAAGGGAAATCTCATACGTATGCTTTGTTGGATGAACGTGTGCCGCCAACTAAACCTTTGCATAAAGAGGAAGCATTGGCGAAACTTGCTCAACTTTACTTTACGAGCCATTGTCCGGTTACGCTACAAGATTTTGTTTGGTGGTCAGGGTTGTTACAAACCGAAGCCAAAAAGGGTTTGGAATCTGTGAAATCCGGTTTTGTTGCGGAAGAAATAAACAGTCAAACATATTGGATAGCCGATACATTCAAAAATGTGCCACGTGCAGATACATCCATTTATTTACTGCCGGCTTTTGATGAATACATTATCAGTTACAGAGACCGGAAAGCGGTTCTGCCCTTGGAGAATCACAGTAAGGCGGCGATTTCGAGCAACGGCATATTTCGTCCGACCATTGTTGCAAACGGACAAGTTATAGGGCTTTGGAAAAAATCAGATGCTAAAAACAAATCTGTCATGTTGGCTTTTTTTGAACAAGCCAATGTTCATACACAAAATGAGATAGACAAAGCTATCGATACCTTCAGTGCATTTTTAGAAAGATGACAGATAGGGTGCTTATCTGGTGTATTCGTTTTTCATCGGTAAGATTTTGGCAGTCAGGTTATAAGTGATTATTTTTGTATGTGGAAATCACAATAACCCTTCATTTTCCCGATTGCCAAAGTACAAGAATAAAGAAAGGTATTGCTAATAAAGTATAGCTTATAAATACAAGTTTTTAGGTTGTTAATATTCTTGTTGTTTAATTTGTTAATGAGCTGTATCATAGTGAGTGCCATTATTTTAGAGAGAATCCTGAATACCCTTTATCCGCCAATATCACTCAGTTTGGGTTTGCGAATTTGATGTAACAAGTTCTTTTTAGACTCTATGGTTCGTAAGGTTTCCACTATTTTTCTGTAATTTGCACTGAAGTTGTTCATGTTATTTAATCATTTTATTGATGCTGAACAACTTCTTTTTTTCTGTTTTTCTAAATGCACTACGGGTTTATTTACTTTTTCAGGCTAAATTGAGTATATTTGTGTTATGCCTTTCTTCCCTTTTACGATAAGGGATTCAAACCGGAGGGATGTTATTCGATAGGTATCCCATCAGATTCCGAATAAAGTCCGACCCATCTCCGAACAAACTCCGATCTCTCTCCGATGTAAGTCCGATCTAAGTCCGATTCATCTCTTACCTAGCTAATACTTAGCTCAATGTTACTTGGGAAACACCTCATACATATCTCATACTTAGTTCAATGTTACTTGGGAAACACCTCGGATATATCTCCTGCCGATGTTAGATAATTAAATATAATCATTTCATTGATAATGAACAACTTCTCTTTTCTGTTTTTCTAAATGCACTACAGGTAAAGTCTAATAAATCTTTTGAATTAAGGCGTTTTGCCACGACAGTATAAATTAATACCTTTGCGGTAATAAAGAAATATAATATGGAGAAGAAGTACAACAGCCTGACGATATTCGCGTTTCAGGAGCAATTCAAAGAGGATATGGATTGTCTGGGGTATCTTTCGGAATTGAAATGGAAAGGAGGTTTTGTATGCGGCAAATGCGGACACACCCATTACTGCCAAGGTCACGGGATGCCTTACAGTCGGCAATGCACCAAATGCAGGCATGTGGAATCGCCCATGGCTGGTACCCTGTTCCATAAGTGTAAGTTTTCGCTCTTGAAGGCATTTTATATCGTGTATTACGTATCAAGCAACAAAAAGGGAATCAGCAGTACGGAGTTGAGCCGGAAATTAGGTTTACGGCAGAAAACCTGTTGGTTGTTCAAGCAGAAAGTGATGCGAGCCATGCAAAGTAGCGGTAACTATCCGCTTCAAGGCTTTGTTGAAGTGGATGAGACCACGGTAGGAGGTCAGGAAGGAGGAAGGGACTCGGGGACGAAAAAACATTAACAAAAAGTTGATGGTTTTGGCGGGTAGAACATTCGGGCAAAGGTATCGGCAGGATGTATGGTAAAGTAATTTCCCATGCAAGCGCCAAAGAACTTGGAGGCTTTATGAAAGCCTTCATTGATAAAGAGTCCAAAGTAAAAACCGATGCATGGGTTAGCTATAAGCCTTTGAAAGGTCATTTTGCGAATCTTGTGCAAGTGCCTTAAATATTTTCGATTAAATTACATATCCTTGTGATTTGTTCGAGCTGGGTTTTCTTACACTATCTTTCAAACCCCTCTACGATAAACTGTGCAATTTATTGAATTTTTTTCGGTATTCCGAAGGTGACATACCGGTACTTTTGCGAAACTGTTTGTTGAAATGACTCAGATTATTGTATCCACTGTCCAAACAGATTTCGAGTATCGTCAGTTCGTTATTCATCAGCAACTTACAGGCAAAATCTATTTTGATACGATTCAGATATTCAAATAGGGTAAGTCCTGCTTTTGCCTTAAAAAAACGGCATAGTGAACTTTCCGTCATGTTGATTATTTCCGATAACTGTTTCAAATCTACCTCGTTTTTATAATTATTCATCAAATATTCATGTATTTGTGCAATCCGTTTATTTCCGGGCATAAACCGTTTTTTCATATATTCTTTGCTGGCTAAAGGTATCAGATGATTGCTTCTTCCGATTGTATCCATAATCATATAAAAATGGAGCATCCGTTCAATGCCTTTCATATAAGGCATCTGGAGCATCAGTTTGCTGATTTCGTTCAGGGTTTCACCGGTAATTTGCAATCCCCTTTCGGACAAGTCCAAGGCTTTGGCAACATTCTTAAACTCCGGTAAAGCAAGTAGTTGTGTATGCAGAATATCGGAGGTAAACTGAAGGAAAACGCTTTCGAGTGTTCGTTTGGAATTTGGCTGTTCTTTGTCGGCAATCCATGTGTGCGGCAATCTTTTCCCGATAAAAACCAAGTCACCCGGATGGAAATTCTCAATGGAATCGGCAACAATACGTTTTCCCGAACCTTCTGTTATAAAACTTATTTCATAATTACTATGATAATGCCATCGGCTCTCTTCTAAGTTGTCTTGAAAAACTCCTATAAAGAAAGATTCGTCTTCGCATAATACTATTTTCTCAAATACAGCTAACATAGTGATGATTTTTATGCCAATGTACAAAAAAAATCAATATAGCATCAATAATGGGAAAAATTGATGTAGACTTAAATTAGGATAATTCCGATATTTGTAAATATTAATAATACATGTTACCATGAAATACAAAAATCTAGTTATTAATACCCCCGAAGAGCTATTGTTCGGCAATGCGCCTAAACCGGTAAAATCTCGTCGCGGGTTAGAAATAGGAGGTGGTAAGGTCTATCCTGAACTGAATTTCACATTGCCAACCATGACAATCGACGACAGTACTCTGCCGGAAGTTTATCGTCATTATCGCGAAATAGCGGAAGATGCTCTCGCCCGCGCCGTGGATTTAGATTCCAATGGCGTTGTATTAGAGTTCGAGACTTTGCTTGAAATGACGCGAAAGCCGAAAATAGGCATCGAAATCGTGAAAATCATGAATGAGGTCTGTGAAAACTATTATCAAAAGTACGGACTAATTTCGGAAATACGCCTAACTCCCAACGATTTGCGCGAATTTGAACGGCCTGCTCTTCAACGGACAACAAAACTGTTAGACCCGATGATGGAACTTTTTGAAAAGGGCGCACTTGCCGGAGGCGATTTGTTATCTATCGAAAGTACCGGAGGCAAGGAAGTTTCCGACAGCGCGCTGATGATGTGCGACATACAAACGATTGTTTTTGCGCTTGCCGTATTAGGCGTGAGGGATATGCGATTCCTCTGGCGTAAGATTGTAGCTCTCGCTCATCAACACGGGAAAATTGCAGCTGGCGACACGGCTTGCGGCTTTGCCAATACCGCTATGGTTTTAGCGGAGAAAAAATACATTTCCCGTGTTTTTGCCGCTTTGGTACGGGTAATTTCCGCCGTTCGTTCGATTGTTGCTGTGGAAGAAGGCGCTGTCGGTCCCGACAAGGACTGCGGTTACGAAGGCGTATTCCTGAAAGCGATTACCGGGATTCCCATCTCAATGGAAGGGAAAACGTCTGCTTGTGCACATTTCAGCCCGATAGGCAATATATCTTCAGCTTGCGCCGACTTATGGAGTAACGAATCGGTACAAAATATCAAACTCCTTTCGGGTATGGCTCCAACTGCTTACTTAGAACAGTTGGAATATGATGTTCGCTTGATGAATACCGCCCTTAAAGAAGGTACTGTTCCGGCACATGTACTGCAAAAACTCATGGTTAATTCGGATATTTACACCGACCCACAAGCTTTGATACTTGCGCCAGAGAATGTAATCCGCATATCGAAATCCTTGGTAAAGGCAGATTCGTATGTAGCCAATGCACGCGACGGTGCGCTTACTGCTTTGGATATAATCGAGGAAACGCTCCAAAGCGGACAAATGACTCTTTCCGATATGGAGATTGTCTATCTTCCTACTTTGCGCGAAGCCTTAGCCGCCATCCCCGACAGTGAAAGCGACTTCATCGAAATGATGCTGCCGCAATTAGACCAAAGCAAGTTTATTCTCTCCGAATATGGACTTTAACATTTTCAGTATATGAATATAACATCAAAAGATCGCTTATTACGCTCATTAAATCATCAGGAAAGCGACCGTATTTCCATAGACTTCGGTTCTACTTCGGTCACAGGCATTCATTGCAGGATAGTAGAAGAACTGCGCCGTTACTACGGATTGGAAAAACGTCCGGTACGGATTATCGAACCATTCCAAATGTTGGGTGAGGTGGATGAAGAATTGCAGAAAATTATGAGCGTGGATACCGCCGGCGTTTTCGGTCGGTTAGACATGTTTTCTATTGACGAAACGCAATTGCATGAGCAAATTACCCCTTGGGGGCAGCATGTTTTAATGGCAAAAGAGATTGACCTCACACCGGATAAAGACGGAAATGTATATATATATCCGGAGGGTGACCGCTCAATTGCGCCTTCGGCGGTTATGCCTGCGAACTGTTTTTTTATCAACGCCATCGAAAGAGGGACAGAAGTTGATGATGAGAGTCTTGCCGCCGCCGATAATTTAGAGGAATTTGGTCATATCTCAGAAGCCGATTTAGATTACTATGCGCAGGCTGTCGATCAGGCGGCTACAACGGGAAAAGCGGTTGTTGCATCCTTCGGAGGAACGGCGCTGGGCGATATAGCTTTCGTCCCGGGCATGGGATTGAAACAACCCAAAGGCATACGCTCCGTTGCCGAATGGTATATGTCGACTATTATGCGACCGGACTATATTCAAGAAATATTTGAACGTCAGATTGATTTGGCTATCGAAAACTACCGGTTGCTGTGGGAGCGCTTAGGCGATAAAGTCGATGTTGTGTTCACTTGTGGAACGGACTTCGGAACGCAAAATTCGCAGTTCTGCTCCAATGAAACTTTCAGCGAACTGTGGTTGCCGTATTACAAACGGATGAACGACTGGATTCATCAGCATACTTCTTGGAAAGTATTCAAACATTGCTGCGGTTCGATTGTTCCGATTATTCCCTTGATGATTGAAGCCGGATTTGATATTCTTAATCCGGTACAAATCAATGCGAAAGATATGGATCCACAAAGGTTGAAAAATGAGTTCGGACGCTACCTGACTTTCTGGGGCGGCGGCATTGATACACAACGGATATTGCCTTCGGCATCGCCGGCAGAGGTGAAAGAGCATGTCCTCCGGCAGTGCGAAATATTTGGACGCGATGGCGGATTTGTTTTCAATTCCGTACATAATATACAGGCAAATGTTCCGGTTGCCAATGTCGTTGCTATGATTGAAGCATTGAATACGCTCTAAAAAACTGAATCATGACTTTATTAGTTCTTTACGGTATTTTGCTCATCACCATAGGAGCGTTTATGTCCGGCAGTTTTTCCATTCCGTTTGATAAGGTAAAACAGTGGAAATGGGAGACGTCCTGGTTGGTTTATTGTTTGTTCGGATATATTATTGTCCCCTTGGTAGTCTGCTTGTTGACAGTTCCGGACTTTATAATCACTTTGAAACAAGTTCCTTTCCGGACATTGCTTGGGGTATTTTTGTTAGGCGCTGTTTACGGAGCAGCCAATCTGACTTTCGGACTGTCGTTGCGCTATTTGGGACTTGCTTTGGGCTATGCCCTTTCGCTCGGCTTGATGATGGCAATCGGTACTTTAGTTCCGCCCGCGCTTGACGGGCGCTTGGCTCAATTGTTCGAAGGACATGCCGGAATTATGTTGATTTCAGGGATTGGTATTTCACTTATCGTAATCTTCCAACCATTCTTGCAACTGTCCATATTTTCCTATTTTCAGCGGATAAAGTTTGTTCCAGGCTTCGAATACCTTTTGGCGAAACTCCATATCGATATTCAGCGCTTCGGATGCCTTGATGACATTTGAAAAGAGGTCGTACACCATTTCAATATCCTGAAAACAAGGCACTGTGAAAATATGCGTTTTTAATACACCCGGTTCGCCATCGGTATCCGTGTATTTTGCCACTTTTCCATCTTTCATCAGTATGGGATGTTCTGCCGATACAGACGGAATGCTGATAAGGTATCCGTCTTTTTCCACTAAGTTTTCCAACCAAAACACAGCTGCCTCCTTCATAATAGGATAAGCCCTGTTTTTCAGATATTCAACGTTGCGGGTATATTCGTATTGCGACCACAGATGACGGCAATGCCAGGCAGCGCCCACCGGATAAAGTCCCCATTTAAGGTTGATGCCTGGAGCCGCGTACCCCCAGATATTGCCTTGTGTGTGGCTGACCCATCCTTTTGTCCCATAGTAAGAAGCGGCTACCTTTCTTCCGCTTGGAACAAGCGCTTCTATCCATTCAATATAAGCTTCCTGACATTCCGGCAGGTTAGTAGGCCCACAAGCCCAATACATCTCCTGCAGATTAATATTACTTTGGTAATTTCCCCACCACGGGGAAGATATATTTTCATTCCACACGCCTTGAAGAGTTGAAGGCAGAGTTCCCGGACGCGACGCACTGATGATAAGGTAACGCCCCAAATTAAAATACAAAACCTTGAGCGCAGAATCATCGGTCGTGCCTTTCTTCAATAGATTAACCCGTTCATTAGTGGGCATTTTGGCTATATCTGGGTTGCCAACCATAGTAAATTTCACACGGTCAAAAAGGTTTTTGTAATCCTTGATATGCGTATCTTTAAGTGCCTGATATCCTTTAGCAAGTGCATTTGATATGTTTTTTTGCGTTTCGGCAATAGGGTCAATGCCTTTATAATTCCTGCCGTTTGCTTTGTATTCCGTATCAACGGAATAAATCAACGTAACTTTATCAGCATTGTCCACACTCAGTATTTTATCCTTGAAAGCGACCGTTCCGCCTTCCGGTACAAGCACGATACGGATGCAGAAATCCAAGCCGTTGTTTTTTAGCTTTCCGCGAAAAACGATTTCATGTATATTATCATGCGCATTGTATTTTAAATCCTCAAATTCGTGTGCAAGCTGATGATTAACATCAAAAGATATTTTATCTTTCTTATCGGAAGAAAACCGGCAAACCATGACTTTATCAGGATAACTGCAAAAATATTCACGCGAATAATGCGTTCCGTTCAATTGATAGGAAACGGTTGCTAACGAATTGGCTAAGTCTAAAGCGCGGACATATTCAGTTGCCTCACCCTCATGATTTTCGAAGTTCAGCAACAATTGCCCAACCATAGAAAAAGCACCGAAATTATCGAAAGTGCCTTTCATATAAATGGCGCAAAGGGAATCAGCCTTAGCATATTCACCCGCTAAAATCAATTGGCGTATCAATGGCAGTTTTTCTTTTCCGCCTTCGACAATTCCATAATTATAGTTTGTCATCACATTGGGACCGCCTGCATAAAATGTTTTTTCGGCAATATCTAACTGTTCCTGTGCAACACCGCCGTAAAACGATGCGCCCATATATCCGTTACCGATGTGCAAGGATTGAGAATTCCACTCTTCAGCCGGGTATGTGAACCATAAAGTTTTATCTGGAGGTGCGAGGCTTCCGTAATCGGTATCCGAAGGAGTTACCCGTACAGCACCGGCTTGATGTCTGGGATGCTTCGGAGAAAACTTTTCCGGCACTTGCCTCTGCACTATACCTTGCCCGTAACTTATTAAACCGTTCAATCCGAAAAATAGACTCAGAAAAGTGATTTTAACTCTTGATTGATGCATATTATACGAATAACTTATTCTTGTTAAACTCCCGTATCGCTTCGAAAAGCGTGATGATATTCTCCGGCGGTACATCGGGGAGAATATTGTGTACGGTATTAAATACAAAACCGCCTCCCGCCGAAAAGATTTCCATGCGTTCAAAAACCATATCGCGTATTTGCTGGCGACTGCCAACATTCAACGTACCAACATTTTCAATGCCGCCTCCCCAGAAAGTACAATCTTTTCCAAATTCCTTTTTCAGAAATTCAGGTGACATATTGTGAGCATTGGTTTGCACGGGATTAAATATTTCAATGCCCGCTTCAATCATGTCTGGCATCAAAGCGGATATCGAGCCGCAGGAATGGATGAATGTGTGCATAGTGCTATGCGTTTTCACATAATCGCATAAAATTTTGTGACGCGGTTTGAATAACTGCCGGTATACTTCCGGGTCCATGAACGGACCGGAGGTCATGCCCAAATCATCGCCGAAACGGATAATATCCACAACATCGCCCACCGAAACACACACTTTTTCAAGTGTTGCCAGATGGCGTTTCAACAGCTCGTCAAGCAGACGGGCAACATTGTCGGGGTCGCACATCAAATCCATCAGGAAGTTGTCCATTCGCCGGAGAAAAGTACCCCATTCAAACAAGTTGCATCCGCAAACAAGCATCAAGGCTTTATCGGTGTGCTTCCGGAGATATAAGGCTTTTTCACGCAATTGATTGTAAAAATCCGCTTCCCCTGCATGATTCCACGGACTGTGGGCATCGCGCGACCACATAATACGCCGCATCTCTGCATCCAAACCGTCATAATTAGCAGGGTAGCCGGAAGTCGCATAAGGAAAATAAGTTTCATCAAAAAAAGTTCCGCCTTGAGGCATTTTCGACAACATCCGTTTGCCGTCATCGTCATAAGTTACCCACGAACCGTCAGGCAAAAGAGTTGGTCTGAACCCTATGGGGTAAAAAGCTTCCGCACCGTTAGCCATTTTAATGGGATACCAATCGGACGTTTCGGTGTCAAAAGCGCGACCGATGTCTATAACATCCACCCCAAACAGGTCGAGAATGGAATCATCGGGTTGCGCCAATTGCTGAACAACATCGTAAATCAGCGTCGGCAAATTTTTATCGAGATGCTTTACTAAATTGGAATAAGCAATGGCTGATATTCCCGAACTGGGTGTAGCGCCCAAATCAATCGGCACTTTGTCGGGCTCTTTGTGTGCTATACTTGCTAAAACCCTTTCGCGTGAAGTCATGGTATTTAATGTTAAAGATTAATCTAAATGAAAAATTCGTCCATCGTTGCCGCTTCGCAAGCTCGCAAAAAAGGATTTCCGCTAAAATCCCTAACGCACCATGCGGTATGCTAATCTTATTTACTATTTGATGGATAACTTCAGTGCATTACAATCCTTAAACGGCACATTATCAGGCATAGTAATATGTAAACCGTCGGTTTTCATTTTACATTTCACAGGAGCTTGTGAGCCAATCAGCGAAATACCCTTCACTTTGCCGTTAAACAGGCTTTGGTCAGCCAGCGAACGGATAGTCAGTTCTCTACCTGACGGGTTGCCGAATACGTGGATATACAATGTTTTTCCATCCTTGCTTTGTGTAAAACGGTAAACATCCGGCGTCCACGGCTCGGATTTAACGGTACGTTCGTTGAAATGCCCGCCTTTGGCTTCGCCTCCTTCGCCGTATATCTTCCATGGCTCGGTGGCATGAATCGCTTCGCTGTTGGCGTTGAGCCATTCGCCGAATTCATCCATAATAGCGAATTGATCGGCAGGAACACTACCATCGGGATACACGGCAATATCGAACATAAGCACGCCTCGCTTGCTGACGATGTCCACCAATTGTTCTTTCAAAGTACGCGCATTATGCCGCAGATACATGGTATCTTGGTCATAATCTAATTTCCAAAACCATTTCTCATTAAATGCGGTATCTGTCTGCCAATATTCTTTCGGCATACCATCGGCAATTCCCTGCTCGAAGTCGAGTAGCGTTCCCGGCTGCGGACTTTTTACCGTAACAATGCTCTGTATCGAACCATGCTGTTTCAAACTATTATTGTACAATCGTTTGCAAGCTTCCAAAGCAGAGGGTGGTATCACCTTCCAATCGAAATAAAGCACGTCGGGCTGATAGTTTTCTACTAACTCTACTAAGCGCTGACCAAATTCTTTTTCAAAATCCGGATATTTATAAGCGTATAACTGTTGTGGGTCTAAACCTTCCCACCATGTACCTTTACCATCGGCTTTAGTCAGATTGCCGTCGTAAGGAACGCCTTTCATTGGTCCATCTTCGTCAGCTTCAAATGCCGCTTTATACCAGTTATTTGTCCAACCTCCCACGTGCGAAGATGCCATCCACGGAATATTGTTTCTGCGGGCGGCTGCGGCAAATTCACCGACAATATCACGTTTAGGACCTACTTTAGTTGCATTCCAAGAATGTATGGAACTATTGAAAGAGTCGAAATTGTCGCTAAAGTTGGCGATAATACCTGCATAGCGAGCGCCCCATTTCTTGAACTGTTGCATGGTAGCCTCGGCATCGAATTTCTCGGCTTTCCAAAGGTTGCATATATCTTTGTAGCCAAATTGCGATTGATGACCGTATATTTTTCGGTGATATTCCCAACATCCTGCTGCTCCAAAGGGTTCGCTTTTATTGGGATGGCTTTGATACATGTGTCTGGAGTACCATCCGCTGCCTTGTTCGGGAACAGAACCCGGACCCCAATGCAACCATAAACCAAACTTTGCATCACGAAACCACTGCGGACATTGGAATTTTTGGAATATATCCTCCAAATCGGGTGTTCCCGTATATTCATTTCGGGCTTTTCCCAATAAATATTGCGGAGTAATGACGGAAGCAACGGCAAGTGCTGTTCCTGCTTTCAGGAAACGGCGGCGAGAGAAATCTTTTTTTGAAAACATTACATTGCTTTTGTTATTTGATTATTAATTTACGCTGACTCCTATCAAGAAAGAAGCCAATACAAGAACAATTAAGCCCGTCCACATCAAAGAGTATATTTTCGTGGAAACATTTTTCCATTCTTTGCGGTACAAACCCCACAGCGTAGCGCACACAATTGTCATAGTCATCAATATGCCCCAGGCAACAAACGAAAATTCGCCCATCTTGGACTTGCCCATTCCGAAAAATACATAATTGATGAACCATAGCAATCCTGCCAAGGCACAGCAAGAATAATTAATCCATAAAGAACCCTTTTCGGAACGCACAAAATCTTTCACTGTTTTGTTTTTAATTGCCAGATACAAGCACCAAATCAAGGTTGTAACAAATGAACCCGAATACAAAACAAGAAAAACGATGCTGTCCTGAAACAAAGGATTAACTCCGTTTTCGACACAGATTTTTGCAATAGGACTTCCCTGCTCAATACCCAAGGCTGCCGACGAGCCTGTAACGCCGACAAAAAGCGCTGCGGCAAGCCCTTTTTTTGAGATTAAATTCTTTATTTACACCGCTGTTATCGCTTGATTGTTTGCTTTTCAGAAAACCGGCATAACCGGATATTCCGATACCGATAAGTGAAATACCAATCCCTGAAATCAACATAATATACAGGCAAATGTTCCGGTTGCCAATGTCGTTGCTATGATTGAAGCATTGAATACGCTCTAAAAAACTGAATCATGACTTTATTAGTTCTTTACGGTATTTTTCTCATCACCATAGGAGCGTTTATGTCCGGCAGTTTTTCCATTCCGTTTGATAAGGTAAAACAGTGGAAATGGGAGACGTCCTGGTTGGTTTATTGTTTGTTCGGATATATTATTGTCCCCTTGGTAGTCTGCTTGTTGACAGTTCCGGACTTTATAATCACTTTGAAACAAGTTCCTTTCCGGACATTGCTTGGGGTATTTTTGTTAGGCGCTGTTTACGGAGCAGCCAATCTGACTTTCGGACTGTCGTTGCGCTATTTGGGACTTGCTTTGGGCTATGCCCTTTCGCTCGGCTTGATGATGGCAATCGGTACTTTAGTTCCGCCCGCGCTTGACGGGCGCTTGGCTCAATTGTTCGAAGGACATGCCGGAATTATGTTGATTTCAGGGATTGGTATTTCACTTATCGTAATCTTCCAACCATTCTTGCAACTGTCCATATTTTCCTATTTTCAGCGGATAAAGTTTGTTCCAGGCTTCGAATACCTTTTGGCGAAACTCCATATCGATATTCAGCGCTTCGGATGCCT
>SNRY01000026.1_pt2 | contig 17519 bp, 13 predicted proteins | sample 4693421 | NCBI WGS metagenome assembly SNRY01 (sample SAMN11003215, study PRJNA524138) | termite gut metagenome | isolation source: Bacteroidetes bacterial symbionts from single cell of protist host amplifed... | host: Streblomastix strix ... | reverse complement strand
CTTGAACAAAGCACCACAATGTCAGCCTTAGCTGCCAAAGCGGCTTCCACTCCCGCTTCAACCGTTTCAAAAACCAAATTGTCAATCACTTCATATCCCGCGCAACCCAGGAAGTTGCAGGAGAATTGGGCGCGAGCCTGACGCATAGCCAAGTTGCCGATGGTAAGCATAAACGCTTTGGGGCGTTTGCCGGAGGCTTCGGTCTCAAGGCGTAACGCTTCAAATTCGGAAGCCATACGGTCAAAATTTAATGTTTCTACATCCTTTTCATGCTCTTGAGCGCAACACGGGCATGCTGTAAGATTTACAGGCTTCTTATCACCTGCCTTTTCGATGAAGTTGGGGTATTGGTTCGTTCCCAAGAGAATTTCTCTGCGTTGGGCAATCGCTTTCCGGCGGGCTTTCCCGCTTTCATTAATATCCTTCTGAACGGAGCCGGACTTTATCGCAGCATAGAAACCGCCGGCTTCTTCCACCTTCAAGAAGATGTCCCAAGCTTGCTTGGCGATAGAAACGGTAAGGTTTTCAATGTAATAGGAACCGGCAGCAGGGTCCACCACTTTGTCAAAGTGAGCTTCTTCTTTGAGTATGAGTTGCTGGTTACGGGCTAACCGTTCGGAAAGTTCGTCGGGAGTTTGATACGCTTTGTCGAAAGGAGTTACCTCTATGGAATCAACGCCCGCCAAAGCTGCGCTCATGGCTTCGGTCTGTGTGCGAAGCAGATTCACATGCGCATCAAACAGGGTAAGGTTGAAAGTAGAAGTTTCGGCATGTATATTCATTTTAGCGGCACAACGGTATTCGTCGCTGCCATTCTTCGCATCGTAAGACGCCACAATGTTTGCCCAGAGCAGACGCGCGGCGCGGAACTTGGCTATTTCCATGAAATAATTGGCGCTGATACCGAAGTTGAACTTTATCTTTTTGGCGATGACGGCAGCCGGTGTCGCCTCATCCGGCAGTTTAGCCAAGTACTCGTTACCCCAAGCCAAAGCATACCCCAACTCTTGAGAGATATACGAACCCGCATTGTTCAGCGACAACGCATTTACGTTCAGCACGCGATAATGGGGGAGCGATTGCGTGGCAGCCAGCAATGATTTTGCTATTTGCGCCGCGTTCTCCTTGTCCTTACCTTTGGTCAACATCGTGTTGTAATAATCAAAGTTGATAGAACCGTACAGCTTACCGCCGTCATAGCCCTTCTTTTGATAATACCCCGCCAGCAATTCCCCCAACTCCGCCACATGATTCTGACAAATGGAGAAGTTCAATTCCACCGCCTCCGCATGGATGTCCTTCAATAACGTTTCAATGTATTCCGCATTCAGGTCCTCGGCATTTACCCGGAACGAAAGCGAATCCACTCCTTTGTACAACACCGTTAAAGCCTTTTCGTTGGCTTCCTTCGGGCATTCCACCGCAATGTCCTGCCTCACCAGCCACGCATTATCCGTTTTCGTACCTCTTAAATAGGGAAATTCGCCGGGAAGCGCATCGTTCGTCCTCAATTCCACCAAATCTTCCGCGCGGTAGAAGGGTTTTACCTTCACCCCCTCGTTTGTGCGCCAAACGAGTTTCTTTTCATAATCAGCCCCTTTCAACTCAGCCGTTACCCTCTCCCTCCACATCTCGGTGGATACGGGAGGAAAGTCCGAGAAGAGCTTTTCTCTAATGTCTGCCATGGTCATTAAACGTTTTAAAACTATTAATATATGTATCTATTTAGTTCGTTTCACTCTACAAATTTACACGAATTAATTTTATAATTCGTGCATAGATAAACAAAAAACCTTTCAATTTGACCCAAAATCACCTTCGTTTTGAATCAAAACTCACCCCAGTTTGGGCTAAACCCTGCCTGGTTTGATCCAAACTGACCCCGTTTGGTATATAGCAAAAGCCCCATTTGGTATATACCAAACAGGGCTTTTGCTATGTATCAAACGGAAACCGACCAAATGCGAGCGGATTGTGATGCCAAATATACTGATTTTAGTTGAAAGTGGAGAGTTGAAAGTTGAAAATTCTCTCCACTTCAACTCTTCACTTTCAACTAAAGAACACTTTCCACTGAAGAAAAACTTTCAATTTTCCACTTTCAATTTTCAACTGAAGAAAACTTTCTTACCTTTGCCACGCATTGGTTCGTTACCCTTTTATGGGTAAGCGATTAAAAAGGGAATCGGGTGTAAATCCCGGACAGTCCCGCTGCTGTAAGTTTCGCAAACGTTGTAAACAAACACCATTGCCACTGAATCGTATTCGGGAAGGCGTTTATCAACGGAAACAAGTCAGAAGACCTGCCGTGCGTATTGTATTACTATCATTGCTTTCGAGGAAAGAGCAAAGACAACTATGAACAAACCTCACACATCCGCACAAACAAGGCTCAGCGGAATACTATGTGCCTGCATGCTTGTTCCGGTTTCCGCGTATGCGCAAAACCGGACAGTAGACACTACGCACGTATATCCCCTTTCGGAAGTTGTTGTGTCCGAAAGTTACCGGAGCCGTGAAGTCAGAACTGCCGCTCCTGTGCAGGTATTCTCCCAAGAACAATTAAACAGGCTCAATGCCTTTCAACTTTCTGATGCCGTGAAACATTTTGCAGGGATAACGGTGAAGGATTACGGCGGTATCGGCGGACTGAAAACCGTATCACTGCGCAGTCTTGGAGCCGAACATACAGCCGTAGGGTATGACGGCATCACCCTTAGCAATATGCAAACGGGGCAAATCGACATCGGACGGTTCTCCCTGGAAAATATTGCGCAGCTTTCGCTCAGCAACGGACCGAATGATAACATCTTTCAACCCGCCCGTTTCTTTGCATCAGCCGGGGTATTGAACATCCAAACATTAACCCCAAACTTCACCGGAGGGAGGAGCGTAAATGTAAACAGCGCCTTAAAGACCGGTTCATGGGGATTGCTCAATCCCTCTGCTTCCATTGACGGAAAACTGAATGAACGCTGGACACTTTCGGCAAACGCCGACTTCATGGCTGTCGACGGGCATTATCCTTATGTATTGTATTATGGAAATGAAACCGATAGCACCTCCCGTGAAAAACGAAAGAATACCCAAGTGCAAACGGTCAAAGCAGAAGCCGGACTCTTCGGGAACTTCTCCGATAAAGGGCAATGGAGGCTGAAAGCCTACTATTATCAATCATCGCGCGGATTGCCGGGAGCCGCAACGCTATATTATGATTATACCTCGCAACACCTGTGGGATAAGAATACATTTATACAAAGCCAATATAAAAGGGAGCTAAGCCGGAGGTGGGTATTCCAAACGTCTGCCAAATGGAGTTGGAGTTACCAACGTTATCTCGACCCCGACTACAAAGGGAGGGAGGGGAAAACGGAAAACAATTACTACCAGCAGGAATACTACCTCTCGGCTTCTCTTTTATATCGAATGTCAAACAATCTGTCTTTCTCGCTTTCTACTGACGGGAGTATCAATTCGATGGATGCCGATTTGAAAAACTTCCCGTATCCTGCACGATACTCTTGGCTGACGGTAGCAGCAGGAAAGTATGTCAATGAACGGATTACGGCGACAGCCTCCCTTCTAAGCACCTTTATTACCGACGAAACCCGTTCGGGCAATCACGCGGGGAGCCACAGGCGGCTCACCCCCTATGCCGCCATCTCCTTCAAACCCTTTCGTACGGAAGAATGGCATATCCGCGCATCTTACAAGAACATTTTCCGCCTGCCAAGCTTCAATGACCTGTATTACTCCGAGACGGGGAACATCGCACTCCTGCCCGAAAACACTACGCAATACAACATGGGAATTACTTACGAAAAACAGATAAATAGCCTTGTGTCCTATTTATCAATTACCACCGATGCCTATTACAATAAAGTATCGGACAAAATCATTGCCATCCCCACCAAGAACCTCTTTATCTGGAGCATGGTCAACCTGGGACAAGTAGATATTAAAGGCGTTGACACATCCGTACACCTCAATTTGCAACCTTGGCGCAAGGTAGGAATAACCCTCTCCGGTAACTATACCTACCAGCGTGCATTGGACGTAACCGACCCCGGCGGGAAAACCTATAACCATCAAATAGCCTATACTCCCCGCATATCCGGTTCAGGGCAGGCAGGCATCACCACTCCGTATATGAATCTCTTTTATACCTTCCTCTTTTCAGGAAAGAGATACGTATTGGGGCAGAACTCCACCGAAAACCGTATTAACGGATACACCGACCACACCCTTTCAGCCGGTAGGGAGTTTGTACTCGGACAGGTAAAAACATCTGTTACGATGGAGATACTTAACTTTCTCAACAAGAATTACGAAATAGTACGCTACTTCCCCATGCCGGGACGTTCACTGCGCATCGGGCTGAAAGTCGTTTATTAAATGCTGTGATATGTCAACAATCAAATACATACTGCTACCCTTATTGCTTTGCATGCTATTCCATGCTTGCGACGATATGGCGGACATAAACGAGGACCTCAATGAAGAAACCTTTCCCGCGGAATCAGGTACGGCAGAGCTTTATATACTTTGCGAAGGGCTTTTCAATTTGAATAATAGCTCGTTGGTACGCTATACGTTTGATAATCATACGGTCGTTCCCGATTATTTCCGCCAAATAAACCGCAGAGGGTTGGGCGATACGGCAAACGATATGGCAATATACGGCTCTAAGCTTTATATTGTGGTCAATGTATCCAGCCAGTTGGAGATAGTAGATTTACATACAGGGCATTCCCTTCACCGCCTTTCCCTGACCACCGGAAGCGGCAGCTCTCGCCAACCTCGCCACATTGCCTTTGATGCGGGGAAGGCGTACATCTGCTCGTTCGACGGAACGGTAGCCCGCATGGATACCGCTTCGTACCAGATTGAAGCGCAAATCAAGGCAGGACGGAACCCCGACGGCATTTGCGTACAAAACAATAAGCTTTATGTTTCAAACTCCGGCGGGTTGGACAGTCCGAACTACGACAATACGGTATCAGTGATTGATATTCCCTCTTTCACCGAAATAAAAAGGATAACCGTGGGCGATAACCCCGGAAAGATTTGCGCCGATGCCTACGGAGACGTGTATGTAGCTGTGCGCGGCAATCCCGACGACAACAACCAATCGTTCATCCGTATAGATAGCCGGACGGATAACGTAGCCGACCGTTATACCGACAGAGTAATGAACTTCACGATAGATAACGACATTGCCTACCTGTACTATTACGACTACACCACCCAATCCTCCTCCATCAAAGTGTTCGACATACAAACGGAAACCGTGTTGCGCGAGAACTTCATCACGGACGGAACCCGTATAACCACCCCTTACGGCATCAACGTAAACCCCTACAACGGCAATGTGTACATTACCGATGCCTATAATTATACGGTAACGGGCGATGTGCTTTGCTTTAATCCGCAAGGAAAACTCCAGTTCCGGTTAAACGGTGCAGGCATTAACCCCAATACCATCGTATTTAGCAATAAAGCTTCGCTACCGGGTGGTAATTCCGGAGAGCTGGCGGAGGCATCTTCCGCTTTTGCCGGTAAAGTCTGGGAATACACTCCCGCGCCGGGGCAATTTATCAACACAGCTATTTCCGCTTACAAAGAAGGATTCACTGCCGGTCAAGTGTTGGCGTATGCCGGCGAACAGATAAAGAAACGTTCGTTACTCACCCTCGGCGGCTTCGGTGGAAGCGTCATTCTCGGTTTCGACCATACCGTTGAGAACATCACAGAGGCTTACGACTTCAAGATTTACGGAAACGCTCACGAGGGGAGCGTCGAACCGGGCATCGTGCTCGTATCCAAAGATGTAAACAACAACGGATTGCCGGATGATAACTGGTACGAATTGGCAGGGAGCGAATACCGCTCCGATAAGATAATCAGAGGATATGAAATTACTTACTACCGTCCCGTTTCTCCCCTTGCCGATGTACGGTGGACGGACAATCAGGGAGAAGAAGGCTATATCCCGCGCAATTCATTCCATACGGAAAACTCCTATTACCCATTGTGGATGGATGATAAAATAACTTTCCGAGGCGCTCGCTTGCCCGACAACGCAATAAACAAAGGAAATGCTGAGGCGGAACAATGGGTACAATACCCTTTCTCATGGGGATATGCCGATAATCACCCGAACAGCAGCGAATACAGCCAATTCAAAATAGATTGGGCGGTTGATGAAGAAGGTAATCCCTCCATGCTGAGCGGCATTCACTTTGTGAAGATATACTGCGCCATCAATCAAGTTTGCGGATGGGCGGGAGAAACATCTACGGAAATATCGGCAGTAGAAGACTTGCATTATTAACCATATATTACTAACTTAAATAACAAAAGAAAATGAAAAAGCTACATCTATTAATGCTATTGGTACCGGTACTCCTCTTTAGCGGATGCCAAAAGGATGACGGGAAAGAAACAGATGACGAAAAGGAAACGGTTGTAATCAACTTTGAGGGATTGCTTAGCGGAACCAATCGGGAGTTCACCACCTCAGACGGCGTAAAAGCCAATGACGAAGACTATTACTACCAAGCCAACTTTGAAGACCCTTTGACTATTCTCCGGCTCAACCATTACTATACCGATGAAGGATTATTTGGCGGCGGATTTACTTATACCAATTATACGGATATTACCACGTCCGGCTTTACCAATATTTCAGCCATCACCGGCAAAGGACAATCGGGAAACACCTACCTCACGACAAACACAAACGAATTTACCCCCGCCCGGATTACCAATATCCAACCCGGTAAATACCAATTCTCCGGCGCATGGGTTACCAATTCCACTTACGTCTATTTAGCCATAAAGGATGGAAATGATGGCTTTGGAGTAGTAAAAGGTCCATTCACTGCCGATGATTATTTTATTCTTACCGCTACGGGTTATGATTCCTCCGGCGAGATAGGCAAAGTAGATTTTCCCTTGGCGGATTTCCGCAACGGAAAAAGTGATATTGTCAACACTTGGACATGGGTAGATTTCACCCCCATCGCCTCCGCCCGGTACATTGAGTTCGAACTCTCCTCCACCGACCGGAACGATTTCGGCATGAACACCCCCTCCTACTTCTGTATGGACGATGTTACGCTAACGGAAAAGTGAAAGTAACAGCAAAATACCATATCTATGGGATTACTTCCACCTTTTCTTTTTATACTTTTGCACTCGGGATAAATAATTCGATAGATAAGAAACCTCACTTCCGCCCTTTCCAAAGGAGCAAAAGTGAGGTTTTGTAGTAACTTACCCCCACTTCACCATCAAAAATAATAATAGCCGGTAATTATATTCTCGTTATCAAACAGAGATGCAGAATGTGGTTGCGGATAACGAATATTATCACTCAAAAGCTGTTCGCCGTAATCTGTTACTTTCCACAGACTGATCTTGAAATCATACGCCTCCTTCAGTTTTATCTCTTTATCGGTTACAAACCGGAAAGCCGGACGTTGTTCGCCGGGCACATCCGTCAATCCGGCGAAAATGAAAGAGAATTGATTCTTGTACTCAAACATTCTAACCGTTACCTTTTCCGATGTTGTTTTAGGTATCAGCAGGTATTCCCAGAACTTCGTTTTACTTTCAAACATTAGCTTAATCGTGTCCTTCTTCGCCAATAACTCTTTGGTAGCAAGGATTTCGAGCCGGCTAAATATACCGTTTTTCCCCACGTAACTGCATTTCCAATTACTTTCTTTCGGTGTTGCTACTTCTTTTTGAGTATAATAATAGAATTCAGGGATACGGTTTTTCAGCTCAAACCGTAAGGTATAAGACGCATCTTCAAAGAACATTTCGGTTCTTATTCGTTCTTCATCTACAGGCTTCAAGAGTACCCACGTGCACGTATCGTATTGTCTGAACAGCATTCCGGATTTCTTCAATACGTCCATAGTCTCTAGCGAGGGTTCCAAGGTCAGGTCACAGCTTTTAGTATCAAAATATGTATGCGTAATAGTAATCGCAATCCATACATCATAGGATGAATCTCTAAACATAGATTTGTTTTTTAAGTACACTAATTAGATACTCAAATATACAGAAACTATGCGTATTTAGCAAGAAAAACACTAATCCTTATTTCACTTCCCTATGCAATAATAAGTAAACCCCAGCTCTTCCATCTCCTCCGCCTCATAAATATTGCGACCGTCGAACACAATCTGCTGCTTCATAGCCTTTTTAATAATAGCCCATGAGGGCAAACGGAACTCTTTCCATTCAGTAACTAACAGCATCGCATCGGCATCCAAAACGGCATCATACATATCGTTGGCATAATAGATACTGTTGCCTGTTCTTCTTTTACATTCGTTCATGGCTACGGGGTCATAAGCGCGCACCTTGCAACCGGCATTCAGTAACTTCTCGATGAGAATCAGGGAAGGGGCTTCGCGCACGTCATCCGTTTCGGGTTTGAAGGCAAGCCCCCACAAAGCGATTGTTTTTCCTTGCAGATCACCGGAAAAGAATTTGTGCAGTTTCTCAAACAACAGGTTCTTCTGGTACTCGTTGACTTCTTCTACCGCCCGAAGCACTCGCATATCGTATCCGTTCTGTTCGGCTGTCTTCACCAACGCCTTTATATCTTTCGGAAAACAAGAACCACCGTAACCGATGCCGGGATAAAGAAATTTACGACCGATTCGCGAATCGGAACCAATACCGTTGCGTACCATATTCACATCGGCTCCTACTAATTCACAGAGATTGGCTATATCATTTATAAAGCTTATCCGCGTGGCAAGCATGGAATTTGCCGCATACTTTGTCATCTCCGCCGAAGGAATATCCATGAAAATAACACGGAAGTTGTTCAGTAAAAACGGCTTATATAACTTAGACATCAACTCTTTGGCGCGGGCGGATTCCACTCCTACTACTACACGATCCGGACTCATAAAGTCTTTAATGGCATTACCCTCCTTCAGAAATTCAGGATTAGAAACCACGTCAAACGCTATGTCAATGCCTCTTTTGTCTAATTCTTCCTGAATGGTTGCACGTATTTTACGGAAAGTTCCTACTGGAACCGTGCTTTTGGTTACCACCGCCACGTATTTGTTCATCTTGCGCCCGATTGTGCGGGCTACCTCAAACACATACTTCAAATCTGCACTTCCGTCTTCGTTGGAGGGAGTGCCTACAGCAGAAAAGATTACTTCTACCTCTTCCAAACAATCCTCCAATGAAGTAGTGAATTCCAGTCTTCCCGCTTTGTAGTTTCGTACCACCATTTCTTCAAGCCCATTCTCATAAATGGGTATGATACCCTTTTTCAAAGCATCTATCTTTTCTGCATCTGTGTCCACGCATACCACGTTCACACCAATCTCAGCAAAACAGGTTCCTGTGACCAAACCCACATATCCGGTTCCGGCAATGGCTATTTTCATTGTAAGTTATTCTTAGAGTATGCCGGTGGCATAATTATTCGTAATATTCCGATTCGACGAAAGCTGCCGCATGTTTATCCTTTTCTGATAGAATCAACTGGGATTCGGCAACCGGCCAATTGATTCCGAGTTTGCTATCGCAATATAACATGGAGGCTTCTGTCTGAGGTGCATATACATTATCTGCTTTGTATGCGAATATCGCTTCATCACTTAAAACTAAAAAGCCGTGAGCAAAGCCACGGGGAATAAAGAATTGACGTTTGTTACCTTCACTCAATTCCACACTGACGTGCTGTCCAAAAGTAGGGGAAGAACGACGTAAATCCACTGCCACATCCAACACTCTTCCCTTGATAACACGCACCAATTTAGCTTGACTAAACTCTCCTTTCTGATAATGTAATCCACGTAAAACCCCAAAAGAAGATTTTGATTCGTTGTCTTGAACAAAATTTACCTGCCCGATGTTGGCATCAAACTCTTCTTGCTTGAATGTTTCCATGAAATATCCGCGAGAGTCCGCGAAGACTTTCGGTTCAATAAGCCAAACGCCATCAATAGCCGTTTGTACGTAATTCATTTTACTCGAAGAGATTTCTAAACTTTTTGAATATCTTTTCCTTTACGGCGTTGCTTGGTTTGAAATTATCGGAAGTTTCTATTTTCTCCAGCGCAGTTTTCTCATCCTTACTCAATGCTTCCGGCACATATACGCTGACATTTACCAACAAATCTCCCACGGAAGGACCGTAGCCGTATCCACCACCACTCTGCACGTTGGGCAATCCTTTTCCTCGTAAGCGAAGCACTTTGCCCGGCTGCGTACCGGGTTCTATTTTTACCTTTACTTTACTGTCTATCGTTGGTATTTCGACTGTTCCGCCAAGTGCAGCCACGGGGAAACTTAACAATAAATTATAAATTAAATCATTTTCGTCTCGAAGAAGTTCGGGATGTTGTTCCTCTTCCACTTGTATCAGCAAATCACCGGGTATTCCGTTATGTTTGCCTGCATTCCCTTTTCCACTCATGGAAAGTTGCATACCTTCGGATACACCGGCAGGAATTTGTACGCTTACTACTTCTTCGCCGTGAATAACTCCATCGCCTGCACACTCTTTGCATTTATTCTTTATAATCTTTCCTTCGCCATTACATGTAGGGCAGACACTTTGAGTTTGCATGGTTCCGAGAACAGTTCGCTGTTGCCTGATTATAGTGCCACTCCCTTTACAATGGCTGCAAGTCTCTGCACCGTGACCGTCGGCGCCACTTCCGTGACAGTGCGGACAAGGAACGTATTTCTTTAGCTTAAATTTCTTTTCTACTCCGGTAAGGACTTCCTTTAAAGAAAGCTTCACCTTCACGCGAAGGTCGCTTCCCCTGAAGTGTCTTTGCTGACTACCGCCGCCACCAAACCCGCCAAACCCGCTGAAGCCAAAACCGCGACCGCCAATAATATCACCAAACATAGAGAAAATGTCATCCATTGACATACCACCGCTAAAATCACCACCATACGCACCTCCATTTCCTGCCGCTCCACTCATACCGGCATGTCCAAAGTTGTCGTAACGAGTACGTTTATCCGGATTACTCAGCACATCGTAGGCTTCCGCTGCTTCTTTAAACTTTTCTTCCGCCTGCTTATCATCCGGATTCTTATCCGGATGATACTGAATGGCCTTTTTCCGGTACGCTTTCTTTATCTCGTCAGCCGATGCTTTCTTGTCAACGTCCAACACTTCATAATAGTCTCTTTTAGCCATAATATGTTATTCGGTTATTCACCCACCACTACTTTTGCATGGCGAATTACTTTGTCATTGAGCGTATATCCCGTTTGGACACAATCCAGGATTTTTCCTTTCAGTTCTTCTGACGGGACGGGCACTACGGCAATTGCTTCATGAAAATCCGTATCAAGGGGATTATCTTTTGTTTCTATTATTTTCACGCCATTTTGCCCCAATGCGGCAATAAATTTAGTATAAATCAGTTCCATTCCTTCCAATATAGCGGGTGCAACGTCCGAAGCCTCTATTGTTTTGAGGGCGCGTTCCATATCGTCAATTACGGGAAGGATGCTGTGGATAGTTTTTTCGCCGCCATTGAGAATCAATTCCGCTTTTTCTTTCACAGTACGTTTACGATAATTATCAAATTCTGCAGAAAGACGCAGATATTTGTCTTTCTGTTCTTCAATAAGTGCGTTGGCTTCTTCCAACTGACCGGTTAGTATCTCTATTTCAGAGAAAGGAACCTCCCTCTCTCCCGTATTTACTGCCTCTCCATCGGCTTCCGGTATCTGTTCGGGGTACTCATCCCGCAAGCCTTCTTCTTGAATTGTTTCTTTTTCCTTGGAATCCATATCTTTATTTCTTTATGATACTTAATTTGGCATTCATCTTTTTCCTAACAAAAAGCTTGCCGATTACAATCTTGTGCCGGATTGACACTAACGATATAACGGTAACCGGAAATAGCCTGACATTACCGGTACACAAAACAATAATGAGTGAAAGAACACAGATACTAACCTTACATTCTGCATTCTTCCACTCATTTAATCAAAACGAGCTTATATTCTAAACGGCGATTACTCTCAAAAAGGTAAATCGTCACTGGTATTTCCTTGTGTAAATTCCGAAGCGGCAGGTGGTGGAGGCGGTGTGGAAATGCCGGCAGTAGCTACCGGGGGTGTTCCTCCGGCTGCCACCCGTTCTACCTTCCAAGCGCGGATATCATTGAACCATTTATCTTGCCATTGACGGGCATCAATGTCAAAAGATACGGCTAGTTCTTCGTTCAGTTGTATATTGAATAGTGCAATCTTATCATTCCATGCCGAGAAGCACATTTTCTTGGGGAACTGTTCATGGCTTTCTATAACGTAGTCTTGTCTTTGCCATTCGTTCCCTGTTGCTTTTCCAACTCCACTTTGCAATGGAAGCACTGCGATTACTTTTCCGCTAAAATCCATTTTGATACTATAACTATATATGTTTTACTCCTTTATCTTATACCTGTCTCCCGTCTGCTTTACGTATTCTTCAAGAAAATCTTTGGGATAACCCGGACGAATAACAGGCGCCGGATGACCGATGGCATTCCTTTCAAACTTTCCGTTGCGCTCGCGCTTTATTACTCCGTCATTGTATTTCACAATGAGGTATTCGCCCAAATGTTTCCAACTGTCGTAAGTGTGCTGTGCTGTCATATTGGTGTAGTTGGTAAGGAAGGTTTTGGCTTCTTCTTTGTTTTGGGTATATATGTCGGCAGCAACGGTTTCAATACCTTCTTGTGCTTGGTTGAACGTATCTTCCAAGCTTTTCTGAAGAGTGCGGACATCGTTGATCAGTAAATTATAGCGTGGATAAACCATATTGGCTACCCAATTGAATATCCAGAAGGAGGAATCCCAAGAGAAGGTAATGTAATCGGCTTCACCTCGTGCGTAGCATGGGGGTATTTTGTTGGTACAGCAATATACCGGTGTAAACACTGTCATATTAGCATCGTCAAGCCCGAACCAAAGCACGCCGCCGACAGCGTCGGGTTTATCGGCACGCATTTGGGATACAAACACAAAGCCAGACTGCTGGGTAGAAATGGGGCGTTCGTTGAAATACATCTCTCCGTTTACTTCAAAGCTCAATGGGGAAAGTCGGTAGGGGGTTTTGTTTATGCCTGCTCCGAAATCGTTGGAAATATCAAGCGGAGTACCTTCATAATGGTCGCGCATGGCATCTTTGATGTTTTGCACGGATATCTTGCGGTTGGGTTTGAGGTAGAGGGGCATCGGTTCGTTAGTTTCACCCACTATATAAGGAAGGAAAGATTCTCCTTGGTCCGTAAACATATTAAAGAAACTCCATACACGCGCCTCGCAGTAACGGCGAGCGCCGAAATCAAGCGGCGAATAGGCATTGGCAAAACTGAAATCTTTATTTACGCCGCTAAAGTATCCTTTCTCACGGGCAAAAGAAACAACATCGGACGAATAGAGGCAATTATCCTTATCGTTCATGTCGAACTTATGGATTCGTGACTGATTGGCATGTGCCGCTATACAGTCATCAGGAATACGAACAGCTACCCATACAGCTCCGCGAATACCCGTTCCCTTGCCTATCACCTCCAAAATCCATGCTTCAGTAGGGTCGGCAATACTAAATGATTCGCCACTACTGTAATAACCGTAGCGTTGCACCAAATCCGTCATCACTTTAATGGCTTCGCGCGCTGTACGCGAACGTTGCAGGGCAACGTATATAAGGCTGCCATAATCTATAAGTCCAAGTGTATCTACCAACTCTGGACGTCCTCCGAAAGTGGTTTCCCCAATAGATACCTGATATTCATTGATATTACCGATAACGTTATACGTCTGCGCGGCTTGCTCTATTTTTCCCAGGTATTTGTCGGTGTCCCATTCGTACACATCAAGCATAGTTCCTTTGGGGTAGGTGGCTGCGGGATAGTGATACAGCTCACCGAACAGCCCGTAGGAATCGGCAGAGTATGAAATAATGACTGAGCCATCGGCAGAGGCTTGTTTGCCAACAATGAGATTGGTGCAGGCTGGGGCTTGGGTACTCATCAGGAGTAAGAGTACCGCGAGCGTTCCTTTTATTGCTTTTCCAAGTAAGTTTATTTTTCTCATATCCCTTTATGTATTAAGGTGTATTTACAGGTTTTGCGAGCAAAGGTATATGTTTTTTTTATATCCGCAAGGATTGTAACTATTTGCTGTGTGGATTTTTTGAAATGCCGCAATATATAGAATTTATATCCGTATATTTGACTTTGTATTCCGTCGGCATTCCGCCGCCTGTCCTGTCTATTTCCCCACTTGCCTACATAGGATAGTTCCCGTATGGTATATAGTAAATGACTCGTTTGGTACATACCAAATGGGAATTATGCACGTTCCTTACGGGTGGTAAGCACGCTCCTTACAGGAGATATGGAGCGTGCATAATATTGAAGAGATGCTCGCTGATATATGCCTAAGACTATTCATGCCGTAACCGGAAGAGGGGCTTTTAATTAAACTTATTGCCTTTATTTTTGGATATACTATTGATAGAATCTTAAAGCGATAACTAGCAACTTGAGTTAAAAATAAAGCATAGATAATTTGTACGCTCATTTTTTCTGCTTACATTTGCATTGTACGCTACAATGCGTTAATCAGAATTGAGACGTGAATCTGATAATTGATATAGGAAATACTGTAACAAAAATAGCGATCTTTGATAAGGATGTGTTGATTGAGGTTTTTTATGATGGGGATCGTTCCTTTGATTGCCTTTCGGAGATAAGCAATAAATACCGGATAGAAAAGGGCATTGTAGCTACAGTAACAGACGTAAGCCCGGAAGTCCGGAAACAAATTCAAATGTGTGCTAGTCCGATACTCTGGTTAGACAAAGAAACTAAACTCCCAATTGTAAATTTATACAAAACTCCCGAAACGTTAGGTTACGATCGCATTGCCGCAGTGGTGGCGGCAAACGACATATTTCCCGGCAGGGACATCCTTGTGATTGATGCCGGCACGGCTATTACTTATGAGTTTATTGACGCTGCCGGTCAGTATCACGGAGGTAATGTTTCACCGGGATTGCAAATGCGTTTCAAGGCTTTGCATCAATATACGGGGCGGCTTCCGTTGGTTCAACTCGAAGGAGAAATGCCACCAATAGGAGAAAGCACAGAAACAGCTATCCGTTGCGGAGTATTAAAAGGCATAGAATATGAGATAACAGGATATATAACAAGCTTTAAAGATAAATATCCGAATCTTTTGGTTTTTTTAACGGGAGGGGATAACTTTTCTTTTGATACAAAAGTAAAAAACAGCATCTTTGCGGACAAATTTTTAGTATTGAAAGGATTAAACAGAATTTTAAATTGTAATAATGGTAAGATATAAGCAAGTCATTAGGGTGCTATTATTCACACTTCTACAGGGAACAATTATCGCTCAAAATAATACAAATTCTCCTTATACCCGTTATGGTTACGGGCAATTATCCGACCAATTATCCGGAAAGAGCAAAGCAATGGGAGGAATTGCTTATGGGCTACGAGATAGTTATCATATAAATCCTTCCAATCCGGCATCATATACAGCGATTGATTCTTTGACATTTTTATTCGAGGCGGGTCTGACACTCCAAAATACGAACTTTAGCGACGGGACAACAAAATTAAATGCTAAAAACTCAAGTTTTGACCACGTTGTCATGCAGTTCAGGCTTCACAAGAAACTCGCAATGACTTTGGGATTGCTTCCGTTTTCTAACGTAGGGTATAATCTAAATCAATTTAACACAGAGAATCCTGTAGCCAATACTACAACTTACAGTGGCGAAGGGGGGATGCATCAGCTTTTCGCAGGTCTTGGTTTTAAGTTATTGAAGAATCTTTCAATCGGAGTAAATCTTTCTTATTTCTGGGGGGACATAACGCGGACAACGGGTGAATATTTCTCTTCAGAGTCAGCATTATACCCTTACGAAGAAACAACAAATGTATCTATAAGCGATTTGAAAACAGATTTCGGTTTGCAATATACACATACATTCGGAAAGAAAAATGCTTTGATTGCGGGTGTGGTGTTTTCTCCAAAACGTGCGTTGAATAACGATACTTATGTAATGGTAACAACGAGTACCTATAGTGTGAAAGATACGGTAGCCGATTTCGGGATACCTTTAAGTATTGGAGGCGGATTGACGTATATCTATGACGATAGATTGACTGTTGGGATGGATTATCGTTTGGAGAAATGGAGCAAAGTAAGTTATATGAATGATGCAAATGCCTTTTGCGACCGTTCCGTAATAGCGTTGGGAGCCGAATATTGGCCGGGATATACGGGAAGGAATTATTTCTCCATAATCAAATATCGTTTAGGGGCTTATTATTCTTTGCCTTATTATAATATGAGGGGAATAAGAGCAGCTAAAGAATACGGCATTACGGGCGGATTTGCTTTGCCATTGCCAAGAGCACGTTCATTGTTAAGCATTTCCGTTCAATATATAAAGGTTAACGGGCAAAGTATAAATACACTTGATGAAAATTACTTGAGATTAAACATCGGGCTTACCTTTAACGAACGTTGGTTCTTTAAACGGAGAGTAGATTAAATACGCATAGCTTTTAAACTAAATTGAAATACAGACAACTCAAACTAATAACTAAATTAATACACGATGAAAAAGAAAATGTTTGTAATTACGTTGTTTCTATTTATGGGGGGGGCAACGAGTGCTTTTGCACAATCTGATAAATGTAATGCAAACAGTAGTGTTTCGCACGAAGCCGTAAGAGCCGGCAATTATAAAGACGCCTATTTACCCTGGAAAGAAGTACTGAAGGATTGTCCGCTTCTCCGTTTTTACACATACGCAGACGGATTTAAAATTCTTAAAGCATTCCTTGATGAAGATTCAAAAGCCAATGGAGATAAAAAGACTTCCGCCAATTACAAAAAATACTTTGATGAATTGATGGAAGTGCATGATGTACGTATGAAGTATATTCCCGAATTTCAATCAAAAATGCAAGGAGTACTTTCTGTCAGCGCAGCACTGGGAAATAAAGCAATTGATTATTTGACTTATGCACCAGAAGCTGATATTAAAGTGGCGTATAAATGGCTTAGCGAGTCTGTTAACGGAGCGAAAGCGGATGCACCGGCAACGGCTTTCCAACTCTATGTGGATATGTCTTATCAAATACTCAAGGATAACGAATCTCACAAAGAACAATTCATTCAAGATTATTTGAATGCAAGCCAATATGTAGAAGATGCACTGGAAACGGAAGAAAAGGAAGCAACAAAAAATATTCTTCAAACAATAAAAGATAATTTAGTTGCCTTCTTTATCAATAGTGGCGCTGCCGATTGTGAGTCACTGGAAGCAATTTATAAGCCCAAAGTGGAAGAACACAAAAGCGATTTGCCATACTTAAAAAAGGTTATTGACATCATGAAAATGATGAGATGTACCTATTTCCTTGTATTGGATAAATTGCAGAGTGCGAAAACAGTTGATCCGGATGTAA
>SNRY01000314.1_pt1 | contig 17538 bp, 11 predicted proteins | sample 4693421 | NCBI WGS metagenome assembly SNRY01 (sample SAMN11003215, study PRJNA524138) | termite gut metagenome | isolation source: Bacteroidetes bacterial symbionts from single cell of protist host amplifed... | host: Streblomastix strix ... | reverse complement strand
GAGAACAACCGAAAATCTGTCAGCCTCAGAGAGGGAAAGAGCGGAAAACTATTTTCGGATGCGTTTCTCCTCAAGAGGGATGCCTGATTGAGCAGGTGAGAGAGAAGGGAAACACGCACACCTTTTTAGCTTTTTGCTTAAAGTAGTACGTGCTTATCGGGGGAAAAAGGTATATATGCTTTTGGACAACGTGAAATTTCATCATGCCAAACGGTTGCAACCCATCTTGAAGAGATTTGAGCATCGGATAGACTTGTTGTTTTTGCCGCCTTACTCTCCCGATCTGAATCTCATAGAGCGGGTATGGTGGCTAATGAGAAAGCTGATTACTCACAACAGATGGCTAAAAACAATGGAACAACGGGTAGAGGAGTGTGAAAAATGGTGTAGCAAAACTCAGCCTGAACAGATCACAAGGGTATGTAATTTAATCGAAAATATTTATTAGACTTTATATAAATAATAAGCCCGCAACAATTTCTGAAGACGGAAAATCCCTTTCCGAATTATCCACGTTCACAGAAGTGCAGGAAAAAACAGGTTGGTTTTATGATGAAACCACCCACTGGTTATGGATAAAACCAGCAAAAGGAAACAGCAGCGGATTAACTTTAATTGCCCAATACAAATGAAAAAGATTCAAGTCATAGCAATTTACACGTTAACATTTATCCTGATCTTATCCGGAAAATACGGATTTTCCCAAAATTTCAATGCTTTGCCTTGGAATCAGTCGCTGGCTTATAACGCTTATCTGATGCGGACGGTTCATACCCAATACCGGCAACGTGACGAAGTCCTCCAAAAGGCGTTTTCCTCTAAAGAATCCATACAGGTTTATGTGGAGAATTGTCGTAAAAGGTATCGCTCCATCATCGGGGAATTTCCAGCTAAAAGCGACTTGAATGCCCGAACAATTTCGAGCTTCGAATATGCGGGTCTTTGCGTGGAAACCATTGTGTTTGAAAGTCTTCCCGGACGCTACGTTACTGCAAATCTCTATCTTCCGGCAAACTTGTCCGGAAAAATTCCCGCCGCCATTGAATTGTGTGGTCACGGAATCAACGGAAAAAATTTCGGACGGTACAACTCCCGTGTTGGCGCTCAACGGTATCGCCGTATTGGTGGTCGATCCTATTGGACAAGGCGAACGGCTTCAATTGATTGACGAAAAAGGAACTGCACTTACTCGTGGCGCCACGACCGAACATACTTTATTAAATTCCGGATTAAATTTACTCGGAACATCTCTCGCCGTTCAGGAATTTTGGGACAATCACCGGGCGTTGGACTATCTTCTTACACGTCCCGAAATTGACGGAGATAAAATAGGTATCTTCGGTTCTTCCGGCGGAGGCACACAGGCAACTTATTTTATCGGTTTGGACGAACGTATCAAAGTGGCTGCTATTTGCAGTTTTTTCTCTCAACGCGAACGCACATTTGAATTACAAGGTGCTTCCGACGGCTGTCAGTATATTCCCTACGAGGGTCGCGAGCAATTGGAACTTGCCGATTTTGCCTTAATGGCTGCCCCAAAACCAGTACTGATCCTGTCCGGAAAATACGATTTCGTGGATTTGTGGGGCGCACAACAAGGTTTTGCCCAATTGAAAAAAGCATATTCGACTTTGGGGGTCCCCGATAGGACGGATATGCTTACCGTTGAAATGAGACACGGACTGGGCACGGAAAAACGGGAACGGCTGGTTTCGTGGTTTCGCCAATGGCTAACCGGCGATAAGAAAGTAATGACCAACACTTTTCCCGTGCGCTTGGATATACATCAACTCTATTCTACATCTACCTATCAGGTCAATACCGCCTACGATGATGCCTTGGATTGTATGAAAGAAAATGTGCAGAAATACAATGACTTGGAAGAACAACGTCAGTCGTTTTTGAAAAAAGGAAAAACGGTTGTACAAAAGAAAGTCAAAGAATTGCTGGGACTATCTCCGGCTGCTCCTTTGAAAATTGTTCCTGGACAACAGGAATCGGGCAAAGAATATGAGCAGTACAAATTTCAATTGATTCGAGACGGTGAAATGCCGATACCGTGCGTGGTGATTATTCCAAAATCGGCAACAGGGAAATCGAACATCCACCTCGTTTTGTCCGAATCCGGTAAAAATGCTTTTTTAAGCGAGTTTGCCAATATCACTGCTGCATTGATGGATGGAATCATTCTATTTACTGCTGATTTGCGCGGGATAGGCGAAACAGCCGACCCTGCTTTCTACAACGATGCAAAATATTGGAATTTTGAATATCGTAACGCCATGATTTCCATGCATATCGGAAAACCAATGTTGGGGCAGCGCGTGCAGGATTTGCTTACTATTCTCGATTTTTGTTCCATGCAAGAAGACTTGAAAGGACATCCGGTTCAGGTTCGTGCCGAAGGAATATACGGACCCGCCGTCGTTCACGCCGCCTTTCTGGATAATCGTATCGCTTCGGCAGAGATCAGCCGGAGTATTCGCACATGGAAAACATATTTGTCTAATCCGATGCAACAGAATATGTATTCCAACGTTCTTTATGGGGCGCTGAATTATTATGATTTGCCGGATTTGGTTCGCTTTTCGGGAATATCGATTGCTGCCCCAAAAGCCTGTTATCCAGCGCTCGACCCTGAGCCTACCGAAACACAGCAACCGGCTTTTCCGGGGGCCGAAGGTTTTGGACAATTTACTTCCGGTGGTCGTGGTGGTTGCATCTTGTTTGTTGATAATTTGAACGACAGCGGTGCGGGAAGTTTGCGGGAAGCCATAAATGTAAAAGGAGCGCGAACAATTGTCTTTCGCGTATCGGGAACTATTTTTCTCGATTCGAGCTTGGATATTCGCAATGACAACGTTACTGTTGCCGGACAATCCGCTCCCGGCGATGGAATTTGTATTGCCAATTATCCGATGCGCATCAATGCCAACAGTGTAATTCTCCGTTATTTGCGATTCCGTATGGGCTACAAAGGTCATGCGCAGGACGACGCCTTGAATGGTACCCGCCGGAAGAACATCATCATCGACCATTGTTCCATGAGTTGGAGTACGGACGAATGTGCCTCGTTCTATGACAATGAATATTTCACGTTGCAATGGTGTATCTTGTCTGAAAGCCTATGTTACAGTATACATGAAAAAGGCGCACATGGATATGGCGGTATTTGGGGAGGAATGAAAGCCAGTTTCCATCATAATTTGCTGGCGCACCACAGCAGTCGTAACCCTCGCTTTTGCGGAGCGCGGTATCACGAGAAAACCAAAGAAATCGAGATCGCTGATTTTCGCAACAATGTTATCTATAATTGGGGATTTAACAGCAGTTATGCTGGAGAAAACGGACAATACAATATCGTAAACAATTATTATAAACCGGGTCCTGCTACGCAAAAAAGCGTTCGTGACCGAATTTTGGAAACATGGCAAAGTAAAGATGGCAATGGATTTCATGATTTTGGAAAATTCTATGTTGCCGGAAATATCATGGACGGAAATCCGGATGTAACCAACAATAAGTGGAACGGTGTGGATTATAAATCGTATAATGAAAAAGAGAAAATAGACCAATCACACCTGAAAACCGATTCTTGGTTTCATCGTTGCAGCAGCGAACAACCGTTCGAATACGTAATCACTACGCAACATACCGCAGCGCAAGCTTATGAAGCGGTATTACAACAATCGGGTGCAAGCCATGTACGTGATGTTATTGACAAACGAATTGTAGATGAAGTTTATAACGGTACCTAAAAAACAAACATTTACTAACTACGACGATGAGATAATTAAAAAGATTCAATTCAAAATTAATCGAAGACCCAGAAAAAACTTAATTTTGAGGAACCCCTTAGCGTGTTTCACAAAATGTTAAATAATAAAGTTGCATTTAATACTTGAATCTGCTCATTCCTTTTTTATTAGACACGCTTTTATAAATCAGAGATTTTTATGTAAGTTTGTCGGCAGTTTTGAAATATAATAGCAGATTGAATGAAAAATTTTGAAGAGTTAGGCGTTTCCCCGGAAATACTTAAAGCAATTGAAGAAATGGGATATGTGAATCCTATGCCGGTACAAGAAGAAGTAATACCGTATTTACTGGGAGAAAATAACGATGTAGTAGCTCTTGCACAAACAGGAACCGGAAAAACAGCCGCATTCGGACTACCCATCATACAGAAAATTGATGTGAAGAATCGTGTCCCTCAATCCCTTGTCCTATGTCCCACACGCGAACTTTGCTTGCAAATAGCAGACGATTTAATTGAGTATTCCAAATACATAGACGATCTGAAAGTACTTCCTGTATATGGAGGCTCTTCCATTGATAATCAGATACGAAACTTAAAAAAAGGAGTACATATTATTGTTGCCACACCGGGACGTTTGCTCGACCTGATGGAACGGAGAACCGTTTCACTAACCACCGTCCGAAACGTTATCATGGATGAAGCCGACGAGATGCTTAACATGGGATTTACAGACAGTATTAATGCCATATTAGCCGATGTCCCCAAAGATCGAAATACGTTGCTCTTTTCGGCTACCATGAGTCCGGAAATTTCTCACATTTCCAAAAAGTATTTGCGCAATGCCAAGGAAATCACTATCGGACGAAAAAATGAAGGCACTAACAATGTAAAGCATGTAACCTACATGGTACAGGCAAGGGACAAATACGCAGCATTAAAACGTATTGTTGACTACTATCCGCAGATATACGGTATCGTGTTTTGCCGCACCCGCAATGAAACGCAAGAAATCGCCGATAAACTCATGCAGGAAGGGTATAATGCCGATTCGCTACATGGCGAACTATCGCAAGCACAACGGGATGCCGTAATGCAGAAATTCCGCATACGAAATTTACAACTCCTTGTAGCTACCGATGTGGCAGCACGCGGTCTGGATGTGGACGATCTGACGCACATTATCAATTACGGATTACCCGATGATCTGGAAATCTATACTCACCGCAGTGGACGTACGGGACGTGCAGGAAAAACAGGAACTTCTATCGCCATTATCAATCTACGCGAAAAAGGGAAAATACGCGAAATAGAACGTACTATCGGCAAGAAGTTCGAAATCGGCGAAATGCCTACCAACAAACAAATATGTGAAAAACAATTGCTTAAGGTTATTGACGACATTGAAAAAGTAAAGGTGAACGAAGAGGAAATTATCGGCTATATGCCTGCCATATCCCGCAAATTGGAATGGCTGGATAAGGAAGATATTATCAAACGTATGGTCTCCTTGGAATTTAATCGTTTCCTCGAATATTATCATAACCGTAGAGAAATAGAAACCCCAACCGAAAACAGAGAAGAACGGGCAGGGAAGTCTTACGGTGGTCGTGAATCGGGAGACAAAAGAGTAGCGCGCAAGACAGACCAGGGATACAAACGACTCTTTATTAATCTTGGAAAAACGGATAGCTTTTCTCCAAGCCAGCTCATTGAACTTATAAACCGCAATATGTTTCAGCGGGTTGAAATCGGACGTATTGATTTGATGAAAAGCTTTTCTTTCTTTGACGTAGAAGAAAGACACGCTCAAACAGTGGTGAAAGCCTTAAGCCAAACATCTGTTGCCGGACGCAAAGTCAACGTTGAATTTGCCGGTGAAGAATCTTCAAGAGGAAGAAAATACCCCACTACCGACAGACCACAGCAATATACGGCACATAGGAGAACCAAGCGCGAAGAACACAATCCTACCGCTACCCGGAACGACCAGAAACCAAATGACTGGAAACAATTCTTCAATAAGGAAACTTCAACCGGCACGCAAGAAGGGTGGGCAAAGAGAAAGTCCAAAAAAGAAAGAAAAGAAAACGCTGTATTTTAAGTCATAGAAAAGGCTTATGATACTGTCATTTCACATTGAATACCATACCGGTCCGGATGAAGAGGTCAGAATAACGGGAAACATTCCCGAATTGGGAGATAAAAACCCTGACAAAGCTCCGTTCATGCAGGCCGCTGATGGCATTTATTGGGCAATGCGAATTTGTATCAGGAAACCTCTCGAAAAAGTCATTGAGTACAGTTATTACATTTACCGCAATTATACGGTTATCCGTAAGGAATGGGAAGGCTTGCCTCACCGGTTTCGACTTTCCATCGGCGACAACCGGACGACCTATTATATAGAAGATTATTGGAAAGACATCCCACCGCAAACCTACTTTTACAGTTCCGCATTTACGGAATCGTTGTTGGCTCGCCGTCAAAAAGACGGGCTACCACCACATTTCCGGCAAAGCATCCTTATAAAGGCATCCGTTCCCTGCACAGCACGCAACTGCTGTTTGGCAATTTGCGGTAATCAGCCTTTACTGGGAGATTGGAATCCCGATAAGGCTTTGCGGATGAACAACATCGACTTTCCCGAATGGCAGGCAGTATTTGATGCCACGCAGATTTCTTTTCCGTTAGCCTATAAATTTGTTTTATATCATACGGATACCCAAAAAGCGGAGGCATGGGAAAAAGGGGATAATCGCTGTTTAGCTGGACTGCCGTTACATTCGGACGAAACCCGTGTGCTTTCCTGTCAAGATGTTTCGTTTGATACTTCCCTATGGAAAGGAGCTGGCGTGTCTATTCCCGTATTTTCCCTCAAATCGGAAAGCAGTTTCGGCATAGGAGATTTCAGCGATTTAAAGAAATTGATAGACTGGGCGGTTGTAACCCATCAACAAATCGTACAAATTTTGCCGATAAACGACACCACCATGACACACACGTGGATGGATTCGTATCCGTACAACAGTATCTCCATTTATGCTCTTAACCCTGTTTATCTTGACTTGAATAAACTCGGAACATTAAAAGACGAACAAAAAGCCGCTTCCTTCCGGCAAAGACAAGTAGCATTGAATGCGCTTAAAACCATAGATTATGAAGCTGTAGAGCATGCCAAATGGGAATATATCCGCCTCATTTACGATCAGGAAGGAGATAAAACACTTGCTTCCGCCGACTTTAACCAATTTCTTGAAACGAATAATGAATGGTTACAACCGTATGCGGCATATAGCTACTTGCGTGATACCTATCACACGGCAAACTTTCGCCGTTGGGCGAAGTATGGCATCTATCATCCGGAAGAGATAGAAGAACTTTGTAACTCTAAACAAGCACATTACCGGCAAATAGCCATTCACTACTACATCCAGTTCAATCTCCATCTCCAACTTTTGGAAACAGCCGCTTATGCTCGCAGCCGAGGCGTAGTATTGAAAGGAGACATTCCCATAGGTATCAGTAGGGATAGCGTGGAAGCCTGGACAGAACCCTATTATTTTACCATGAACGGACAAGCCGGCGCTCCACCCGATGATTTCTCCATAGCGGGACAGAATTGGGGATTTCCTACTTACAATTGGGACGTGATGGAGAAAGACGGCTACCGGTGGTGGATGAAACGCTTTCAAAAGATGTCGGAATATTTCGATGCTTACCGCATAGACCATATTCTTGGCTTTTTCCGTATATGGGAGATTCCAATCCATGCCGTACAAGGGCTGTTGGGGCAATTTGTACCTGCCCTGTCCATGAGTTGTGAAGAGATAGAAAGCTACGGATTGCCTTTTCATGAAGAAATTTATTTAAATCCCTATATAGATGAAACGTTTCTACAAGAAATATTCGCTTCTCAGAGCGAATATGTGAAAGAAACATTTATCGAGCCGACCCTTCATCCGGGTATTTACAGGATGCGTTCCGACTTTGACACCCAACGAAAAGTAGAAGCTTTCTTTTCCGAAAAGACAGATGCCGACAGTATCCATATTCGTAACGGACTTTACACGTTAATTGGTAACGTGCTGTTTGTTGCCGATGATAAAGAGCCGAACAACTATCATCCGCGTATTGCCGCCCAATATACCTATATCTATAAAGAGCTGCTTGACAGCGAAGCAAAGAATGCTTTTAACCGTTTGTACGACCAATACTACTACCGGCGTCATAATGACTTTTGGTATCAACAAGCCATGAAGAAGTTGCCCCAACTCATACAATCCACCCGTATGCTTGTCTGTGGAGAAGACCTCGGTATGGTACCCGAAAGTGTAACTTGGGTGATGAGCGACCTCCGTATTCTCAGCCTTGAGATACAGCGAATGTCAAAAAAACCTGCTTATGAATTCGGTCATTTGGATGAAAATCCGTATTGTTCCGTCTGTACCATTTCCACTCATGACATGTCCACACTGCGTGGATGGTGGGAAGAAAACGAACAGCGGACACAACGCTACTATAACACCACGCTGAAGTATTGCGGTACGGCTCCCTCCGTTGCTACTCCAGAAATATGCGAGGAAGTAGTAAGCAATCATTTACACAGTAATTCCATGCTTTGCATCTTCATGTTGCAAGATTGGCTGTCAATAGACGGGAGTTTGTGGGAAACAAATGTAAACGAAGAACGCATTAATGTTCCCGCTAACCCGCGGCACTATTGGCGTTACCGCATGCACCTTACTTTGGAACAATTGATGAAAGCCGATAATCTGAACGGGAAGATAAAAAAATTGATAAAACAAGCGGGAAGAAGAAATTGGTGGTGATTTAAAAAGTATGATGATGTAATGCTTTGGAGATCAGATTATAAGTGGTTACTTTTATATATGAACCTCACAATAACCCTTCATTGCCCCCATTGATTGTTTCTTACTTCAGTTGCATTTACCATTTGAACTTACCACTTTTTCTTTTATCCAATCATATCCTCGCTTTTCCAATTCCAATGCTAATTCCGGTCCGGCTGTTTTTACAATGCGTCCCTGATGCAATACGTGGACAATATCCGGTTTAATGTAATCTAATAACCGTTGATAATGAGTGATGACGATATAACTTGTTTGAGGAGTTTTAAGCCTATTTACTCCTTCGGCTACAACGCGAAGCGCATCAATGTCAAGTCCGGAATCCGTTTCGTCTAAGATACTTAAACACGGCTCCAACATTGCCATTTGAAATATTTCATTACGTTTCTTTTCCCCACCGCTAAAACCTTCATTTACACTGCGATTGGCAAGTTTGTTGTCTAATTCTACAATAGCGCGCTTTTCACGCATTAATTTTAGAAATTCAGCAGCGGAGAGAATGGGTAAACCTTTATATTTGCGTTGTTCATTGACAGCTACACGCATAAAGTTTATCATACTGACACCGGGAATCTCCACCGGATATTGAAAGGAAAGGAAAATTCCTTCATGGCTACGTTCTTCGGGAGTAAACTCCAATAAATTCCTACCGCAAAAGCGAATGCTTCCCCTGTTTACTTTAAATGCCGGATTTCCTACCAATACACTGCTTAATGTGCTTTTACCGGAGCCGTTAGGCCCCATGATAGCATGTACCTCACCTTGATGTATCGTTAAGTTAATCCCTTTTAATATTTCTTTGCCGTTTATACCGGCATACAGGTCTTGTATTTCTAACATTTCTTAATTTACTTATTTACCCTGTAAATGATACCTCACCCTACGTTGCCCTCTAATGATATGGACAACAATTTCTGTGCTTCAACGGCAAACTCCATCGGTAGTTTATTCAATACTTCTTTGGTATATCCGTTGACGATGAGACCAACGGCATCTTCAGTGGAAATACCCCGCTGGTTGCAATAGAACAATTGTTCTTCACTGATTTTACTTGTTGTTGCTTCGTGTTCCACGATTGCCGTTTCATTGTGAACATCCATATAGGGGAACGTATGCGCTCCGCATGTATCACTTAACAGCAACGAATCGCATTGACTGTAATTACGTGCTTTCTCCGCTTTTTCGGAGACACGTACCAAACCGCGATAGGAGTTTTCGCTTTTCCCTGCGGAGATGCCTTTACTGACAATCGTGCTATGGGTATTCTTTCCCAGATGAATCATCTTCGTACCCGTATCGGCTTGCTGATAATTGTTGGTTACGGCAACACTGTAAAATTCGGCAGTAGAGTTGTCTCCCGCAAGGATACACGATGGATATTTCCAAGTAATAGCGCTTCCTGTCTCTACTTGTGTCCATGAGAGTTTGCTGTTTATCCCTTTGCAATTGCCCCGTTTGGTTACGAAGTTATACACTCCGCCTTTTCCTTCCGTATCACCGGGATACCAATTTTGTATCGTGCTGTATTTTACTTCGGCACGGTTGTGTACTGTGATTTCCACAATGGCAGCGTGCAATTGGTTTTCATCACGCATGGGAGCCGTACAACCTTCAAGGTATGAAACATACGAATCATCGTCGGCTACGATGAGTGTTCGTTCAAACTGTCCCGTATTGGCTGCATTGATACGGAAGTAGGTAGAGAGTTCCATCGGGCAACGCACCCCTTTGGGAATATATACGAAAGACCCGTCGGAGAATACTGCCGAGTTGAGAGCCGCAAAGAAATTATCCCGATAACTTACCACAGAACCTAAATATTTCTTTACCAAATCAGGATGTTCATGCACAGCTTCACTAAAAGAGCAGAAAATAATCCCCTTTTCAAGCAACGTCTCTTTGAAAGTCGTCTTTACGGAAATGGAATCCATTACCGCATCTACGGCTATTCCACTGAGTGCCATCTGTTCTTCGAGAGGAATGCCGAGTTTATTGAATGTTTTAATCAGTTCGGGGTCTACTTCGTCCAAATTCTTCAGATTGTTCTTTTTTTTGGGAGCAGCGTAATAAGATATGGCTTGATAGTCTATTTCGGGAATACGCAGATGCGCCCATGTGGGCTTTTTCAATGTTAACCAGTGGAGATAAGCGTTTAATCGAAACTCAAGCAACCATTCGGGTTCTCCTTTCTTCATTGAGATAAGGCGAATCACTTCTTCATTCAAACCTCGCTCAATAACTTCGGTATTCACATCTGTGATAAAACCGTATTTGTATTTTTCTTGTGTGAATTCCTTTATGTAATTATTAGGCTTTTCTTCTTGTAGATTCATCTTGCTGTTCAAAAATAGTTTTCTGTTTCAATTCCTTTATCGTCGGGAAAATGATACCGGCGAATTTTTTCAATGGATAGTAAAAAACAGAAGTATCTTTTTTATTTTGACTTATGATGTGATTTCCACTATCGAAATGATCTAAAATATGTACCATAATTCCGATAAGAAACACATATTTGACTACCCCAAGCACCGCCCCCAACGCACAATTGAAACAACCAAGCAACGCAGCATTGATTATTTTGGTAAGCAATGCACCTGCCAGTGAGAAAACGATGGGAACTATCAACCAGATACCGATAAAAACGATAATCTGTGCTATTGTCAAAGAATTTGTTAGGGAACTGACATACTTTTCTGCTATATATGCGTATAGATGCTTTGCAACAGTAAATCCCACTATTAATCCTAAAATGGTAGCTACTTGCCAAATCAACCCCTTTTTTAATCCGATAATGCCTCCTACAATAATGCACACCAATACTACACTATCTATAACTGTCATAACCCAACTGTATATAAAAAACAGAGATGCGGCGTAAGTATATTCCGTATCTTGCAACGTTACAAGGTTTGTTTTACCTCTGTTTCCTGATAAGATTCAATGATATCGCCTATATTTATATCGTTATAATTAACCAAACTAATTCCGCATTCGTAATTGACGGCTACCTCCTTCACATCTTCCTTGAAGCGTTTGAGTGCATTTATGCTTCCGGTGTAAATAACGATGCCGTCGCGAACCAAACGTGCTTTGTCGCCGCGTTTTGCTTTGCCTTCTTTCACCATAGCACCTGCTACCGTACCTACTTTGGTGATATTAAATACTTCGCGTACTTCTATGGTGGCTGTAACTTCTTCTTTTATTTCCGGAGCAAGCATACCTTCCATAGCGGATTTTACTTCCTCAATAGCTGCATAAATGATTGAGTACAAGCGGATATCCACTCCTTCCTGTTCGGCGTACTTGCGGGCTGGAGCCGAAGGACGTACTTGGAAACCGATGATAATTGCATCCGAAGCCGCAGCCAAAGTTACGTCCGACTCTGATATTTGTCCTACGGCTTTATGAATAACATTTACTTGTATATGGGCAGTCGATAGTTTTATCAGCGCATCACTCAATGCTTCAATAGAACCATCTACGTCTCCTTTGACAATAATATTAAGTTCTTTGAAATTGCCTAATGCGATACGACGACCCAATTCGTCGAGAGTAAGTATTTTCTGAGTGCGTAAACCTTGTTCGCGCTGCAATTGTTCACGTTTATTGGTAATTTCCCGTGCTTCCTGTTCCATCTCAATAACATGAAAGGTATCTCCGGCGGTAGGCGCACCGTTTAAACCGAGTATTAACACCGGTTCCGAAGGTTTCGCTTCTTGAATACGCTGATTACGTTCGTTGAACATGGCTTTTATGCGTCCATAGTTTGTTCCTGCCAACACGATATCTCCCATTTTCAATGTACCGTTTGATACCAATACGGTGGCAACGTACCCGCGTCCTTTGTCCAAAGACGATTCTATGATAGAACCTGTAGCGTTGCGATCAGGATTTGCCTTTAAGTCGAGCATTTCCGCTTCGAGCAGCACTTTTTCCATTAGTTCCTTTACGCCTATGCCTTGTTTAGCCGAAATATCTTGGGACTGATACTTACCTCCCCATTCTTCCACCAGGAAGTTCATGTTTGCCAGTTCTTCTTTTATCTTTTCAGGGGTAGCATTGAGTTTGTCTATCTTGTTTATGGCAAATATGATAGGTACTCCGGCAGCCATAGCATGGTTGATTGCTTCTTTTGTTTGTGGCATCACACTGTCATCGGCAGCTACGATAATAATGGCAATGTCCGTTACTCTTGCCCCGCGAGCACGCATAGCCGTAAATGCTTCATGCCCCGGCGTATCAAGAAAAGTGATTCGCCTGTCGTCTTCCAACTTCACGTTATATGCGCCGATGTGTTGAGTAATGCCTCCGGCTTCTCCGGCAATTACATTTGCTTTACGAATGTAGTCAAGCAATGAAGTCTTGCCGTGATCCACATGTCCCATGATAGTAACAATAGGTGCACGCGGTCGCAAGTCTTTCGCTTCGTCATTTTCTTCAATAATGGCTTGTGATACTTCGGCGCTTATATATTCCGTCTTGAAGCCGAATTCTTCTGCTACCAGGTTAATTGTTTCGGCATCCAAACGTTGATTAATAGAAACCATAAGTCCAATACTCATACAAGTAGCAATGACTTGATTTACGGAAACGTCCATCATATTAGCCAATTCATTGGCGGTAACAAATTCTGTGAGTTTCAACACTTTGCTTTCCTCCATTTCTTGGTTTTCCAACTCTTGTTGACGGTTGAAAGCGGTTTCGCGTTTTTCCTTGCGATATTTTGAGGTCTTGGTTTTTCCTTTGGTTGTGAGGCGGGATAATGTTTCCTTTACCTGTTTTGTTATATCTTCCTCGCTGACATCTTGTTTGATAACCGGTTTCTTTGAACGGAGGTTCGGGTTGTTGGTCCGGTTCTTAGTATTTCCTTGCCCTGCCTTGTAGGTGGTTTTTTCACTATTGAGTATCGGACGGGTAAAAGTAGCAGGAAAAGATACCGTGTTGATATTTACCTTTTCTTTGTCCTTGTTAATGCGGTTACGTTTCTTTTTCGTTCCCGTATCGGCAGTAGTAACAACTTTTTTATCTTCTTGTTTTATGATAGGTTTTTCATCTTTGCGGATTTCTTTCATAATAGCCTCTTTTATCCGGTTTTTTTGATCTTGCCGGATTTTATCCTTTTCTTCCCATTCCTTACGTTTTTCTTCTTTGGTTTTTTTCTTCGGACGGGTACTTTGATTCAATGCCGACAAATCTATTTGTCCGACCACGCTAATGCGGGAGATCTGTTCCGTGGGGCGAAGTTTGAATATGTCATTTTCCGGTTTTTCCGTCCCGTTTTCTTGTCTTTTCGTTTGTTCTTTTTCCTCCTCTTTTTCCTCTTCTTTGACAACAGTAATCGTCTTTTCTTCTTCCACCGGTATCGTTTCTTCCGGTTCTTTTTCTTTCTCAACGACATCCACAATCACGGCAGGGGAAACAACCGGTGATACATCCTGATCCTGTTCCTGACTGATAATGATGTTTTCTTCTTCTACTGCAATTATTTTTTCTTCAATTACTTCCGGTTGTTTTTCTTCTTTTTCTTCAACAACAATCGCCGGTTTCGTATCAGGTTCTTCTTTTCTTGATTTTGATAGTTTGCCAAGAATTATTTTACCAACAGTTTTGAATTTAGGACGTATTTCGTCAGGAACGACTGTTTTTATTACATTATCCTCTTCTTTCGGCTTTTCGGAGATTTTCTTTTCGAAACCTTTAATGGATACTGATATTTTGCTTCGTTCCTTATTTTGGCGTTCTTGAATAAAGCGGTCTGATTCAAGTCTCAAATTTTTGTCTTTACTGAATTCTCTCACGAGTTCGTCGTATTGCTCATCCGTAATCTTTGTATTAGGATTAGCCTCAACCTCATATCCTTTTTTCTGCAAGAATTCAACTACCGTTGCTATTCCTACATTTAAATCTCTTGTTGCCTTATTTAATCTTATCGCCATACTTTATTCATTATTCATTGTTCCGGCATCAACACATTTTGACCTTTTTCTTCCTCTTCTTCTTTTTTCTCTTCTTCAAATTCCGACTTCAAAATGTGTATTACTTCGTCTATTGTTTCTTCTTCCAAGTCCGTTTTTTCCACTAAGAGTTCACGGGGAGTATTCAGTACCGCTTTGGCGGTATCAATGCCAATGTTTTTGATGGCATCAATGACCCATTCGTCTATTTCATCTTTAAATTCATCCAAATAGATGTCTTCGTCTTGGATTGTTTCGTCCAATTCACGGAATACGTCAATGGTATAATCGGTCAACATGCTTGCCAATTTAATGTTTAAACCGCCTCTACCGATAGCCAGCGATACTTCTTCAGGTTTTAAGAAGACTTCAGCTTTGCGATCTCTTTCATTCAGGCGAATGGAGGATACTTTTGCGGGACTGAGCGAACGTTGGATAAATAATGACAGATTCGTTGTGAAGTTGATTATATCAATATTTTCATTGCGAAGCTCACGGACGATGCCATGAATACGACTTCCTTTTACCCCCACGCAAGCTCCCACAGGGTCTATTCTTTCGTCGTAAGATTCTACTGCAATTTTAGCGCGTTCACCGGGTATTCGAGCTATTTTCTTTATCATAATCAACCCGTCATTTATTTCAGGAACTTCCAGTTCAAACAATCGTTGAAGAAATATGGGTGACGTACGTGAGAGAATGATTTTAGGGTTATTGTTTCTATTGTCCACTCGTGTCACAATGGCGCGTGCCATTTCTCCTTTACGGTAGAAATCGCTTGGTATTTGTTCACCTTTGGGCAGTAGTAATTCGTTTCCTTCGTCGTCAAGCAGCAATATTTCTTTTTTCCAAACTTGATATACTTCCGCATTGACAATGGTGCCTACTTTTTCAATGTATTTATTGTAGATGCTGTCTTTTTCTAATTCCAATATTTTGGTAGCTAATGTTTGACGAAGATTTAAGATAGCACGTCTTCCAAAGTTGGCAAAGAAAACTTCATCGGTTACCTCTTCTCCTATTTCATAAGAAGAGTCTATCTTTTGTGCTTCCGTCAATGATATTTGCATGTTGGGATTGTCTAAATCTCCGTCTGCTATTACTTCACGATTACGCCATATCTCAAAATCTCCTTTATCGGGATTTACAATCACGTCATAATTTTCGTCAGTACCGAACATTTTTGAAATAACACTACGAAATGATTCTTCAAGAACACTTACCATTGTAGTTCTATCTATGTTTTTCAGGTCTTTAAATTCCGAAAATGTATCTATTAAGTTGATTGCTTCCTCTTTTTTGGCCATTTTATTTAAAACGAATTAAGTATTTTGTGTATTTTATGTCGTCATACCTAAAGGTTAAATCTTCCTTTGTTATTTTAGAACGTTTTTCTCCTTCAAGTTTGACTTTCTTTTGTACGGTAATTGTAAAATTCTTTTCGTTTACATCTTGTAATATGCCGAATAGCTTTTTCCCGCTTTGGGTTAAAACTTCTACTTGCTTACCGGTATGAATATAATATTGTTGCAAGACCTTAAACGGTTGTCCGAGTCCTGCCGAACCTACTTCCAATTCATAATCTACTTCTTCTCGGTTTAGTTTCGATTCAATGTAACGACTTAATTGTACGCAATCTTCTATCCAAACACCCTCAGCGTGATCTATTTCAACAACGATCTTGCCGTCAGGGCTTACACTTACATCGACTAAGAAATAATCTTTATCTTTCAACCACTCTTCAATAAGTTGATTAACAATGTTCTTTTCTATCATTGATAAATTATTAGAAATAAAAAAAGGAGCTTAATTGCTCCTCCGCACCTTTCATCTATTTTCTGCTGCAAATATAATAATTTATTTATTCAAGGACAAAATAATGTTAGAAAAACTCGCCACGTAGATTTAATACTTGAATCTACCTATTACAAAAGAATAGGATTTATACCGATATTTCGTCTACAATAATTATCTTTGGAGCCAAAAAAATAAATTTTTTTACTAAAAATGAGCACAAATAAAATTATAGGAGAGAAGATTAAAATTCTCCGTAAAAGTAAATCTATTACCATAGAAGAATTGGCAGAACGTTCAAACTTAGCGTTAGAACAAGTTGAACGTATCGAAAACAATATTGACATACCTTCTTTGGCTCCGTTGATTAAGATTGCTCGTGTGTTGGGGGTTCGTCTGGGTACTTTTCTGGATGATCAAGAGAAGGAAGATGTTGTTATATGTCGTAAAAATGAGGCGATTGAAACTGTCAGTTTCTCTAACAATGCGACTCAATTGCGCAAACACATGACATATCATTCTTTGGCGAAATCAAAGGCAGATCGTCACATGGAACCGTTTATTATTGATGTATTCCCAACAGATGTTATTGATTTCGCTCTTTCTTCGCACGAAGGAGAAGAGTTTATTGTAGTTGTGGAGGGAACGATGGAAGTTTGCTATGGCAAGCATACGTATATTTTGGAAGAAGGTGATAGTGTTTATTATGACTCTATTGTTCCTCACCATGTACATGCTTACAAGGGAAAAGCTGCTAAAATTTTAGCCGTAATTTATACTCCGTTTTGATAATGGGTCGTTTTCACATTAAACATTGACAGAAGAAATGCAACTATACGACAAAACTTTAGGACAATGGTTGGAACATTGGGCTGAAGAAAGCCCTGATAGAGAATACATCGTATATTCCGACCGCAATCTGCGCTTTACTTGGAAACAATTAAATAAGCGGGTAGATGATATGGCAAAAGGACTCATCTCCATTGGCATTACTAAGGGGACGCACGTGGGTATATGGGCTGCCAACGTGCCTGATTGGCTTACTCTACTTTATGCTTGTTCGAAAATCGGAGCGGTTTATGTAACCGTGAATACGAACTACAAGCAATCAGAATTGGAATACCTTTGCAAAGACTCGGATATGCACACGCTTTGCATCGTT
>SNRY01000313.1_pt1 | contig 17595 bp, 14 predicted proteins | sample 4693421 | NCBI WGS metagenome assembly SNRY01 (sample SAMN11003215, study PRJNA524138) | termite gut metagenome | isolation source: Bacteroidetes bacterial symbionts from single cell of protist host amplifed... | host: Streblomastix strix ... | reverse complement strand
TGAAGCTTGCCAAGAAAAAGGACTGAAAGCCAAGGTAGAATTAGGAGAAGCAGCTTTTTACGGTCCTAAGTTGGACTTTATGGTACGCGATGCCATTGGACGTAAATGGCAGTTAGGAACCATTCAAGTAGATTATAGCTTGCCCGAACGTTTTCAATTGGAATATACCGGAGCGGACAATCAAAAACACCGTCCCGTAATGATTCACCGTGCTCCTTTTGGTTCTATGGAACGCTTTGTGGCGGTACTGATAGAACATACGGGAGGAAAATTCCCTCTGTGGCTCACTCCCGATCAAGCTGTTATTCTTCCCGTTAGTGAAAAGTTCAACGATTACGCCGAAAAACTGAAAACCTACTTCGATACACAAGATATTCGTGCCTTTGTGGATAACCGTAACGAGAAAATCGGACGTAAGATACGTGATAATGAATTACAGCACATTCCATATATGCTGATTGTTGGTGAAAAAGAGGTTGAAAACGGAGAGGTATCTGTACGTAAACAAGGCGAAGGCGATAAAGGAACAATGAAATTTGAATGGTTCCTAACTGCCATTTACGTCCAATGGCATCGCGTACCATAAAGTCCAACTTAGGACCGTAAAAAGCTGCTTCTCCTAATTCTACCTTGGCTTTCAGTCCTTTTTCTTGGCAAGCTTCAACAATGGATTGCTCTGCCTTTTCCCAATTTTCGTCACTGCCGATGTATTTATCCCGGTTATTGGGGTCGCGAAGAGAAATTTGTGCTTCAAAGTTCTCAAAGTCGAGTGCTTTGAAAATGATGAAAATAATATCCATCACACGCAAAAACTCCTCCTTCACCTGATCCGGGCGGCAGAAAATATGGGCATCGTCTTGCGTAAAGCTACGCACACGTGTCAATCCGTGAAGCTCACCGCTCTGTTCGTACCTGTAAACCGTGCCAAATTCGGCTAAACGCAAAGGCAAGTCTTTGTACGAGCGAGGTTGATGCTTGTACATTTCGCAATGATGAGGGCAGTTCATCGGTTTAAGCAAATATTCTTCTCCTTCTTCGGGAGTATGAATGGGCTGGAAAGAATCCTTCCCGTATTTGGCATAATGCCCTGAAGTAACATAAAGGGATTTACTTCCGATATGCGGAGTCATCACTTGCAGATAGCCAAAACGTTTTTGAATCTTCTTCAAGAACTCTTCCAAACGCAAACGAAGTGCTGTTCCTTTGGGAAGCCACATCGGTAAACCTTTGCCGACAGCTTCGGAGAACATAAACAATTCTATCTCTTTGCCTATCTTGCGGTGGTCGCGCTTTTTAGCTTCTTCTATCAATACCAAGTATTCATCTAACAGTTTCTTCTTAGGGAAAGTAATGCCGTAAATACGGGTAAGCATTTTGCGGTTCTCCTGTCCACGCCAATAGGCTCCCGCAAGGGAAGTCAGCTTCACAGCTTTAATCGGTGCGGTAGTTGGTAAATGAGGACCTCGGCAAAGGTCGGTAAAAGAGCCTTGCGTATAGGTGGTAATGTGTCCGTCTTCCAATTCGGATATTAATTCGGTTTTATACGTTTCACCGCGATCGCCGAAAAGCTTCAATGCGCCATCCTTTGCAATATCTTTCCTTACTACGGCTTCCTTTTTCGCAGCCAACTCAATCATTTTGGCTTCAATAACAGGCAAATCAGCGTCTTTGATGGTTGTTTCACCCAGATCAACATCATAATAGAATCCATTTTCGATGGCAGGTCCGATACCGAATTGTATGCCCGGATAGAGTTCTTGCAAGGCTTCCGCCAACAGGTGCGCACTTGTATGCCAAAAGGTATGTTTGCCTTGTTCGTCCTCCCATTTGTAGAGAACTATGGAAGCATCTTTGTCAATAGAACGTTCTAAATCATACGTTTCTCCATTTACACCGCAAGCCAAAACATCTTGCGCCAATCTGGGACTAATGCTTTCTGCTATTTGCAAACCGTTTACTCCTTCGTTGTATTCGCGGACAGAGCCGTCGGGGAAAGTTATTTTTATCATTTATGGTTGTATTTTAATTTAATGTTTTTAAATCGTTCCAAACAGAACAACTGTTTACAATTGCATCAATAACTGAAAAATTAATATTTTCCTGATCATCTATTGGTAATGGTATCTGTATTTTATCTGTCTTGTTTAAATAACATTTACGTCCGTATGAAAACCTCCAAATCTGACTATTAAACTGAGCGGTAATAAATAATATTGCTTTCAATGATAAATTTTCATTCGGTTTACAGATTATAACATTGTCTTTTGCTGCAAATTGGTAAGGATGGAAAAAAGAGCTCATAGGCCAACTTCCATCAGAGGCAATTGTTATACAGTTTTCAAAAATATTGTCAGAAATATCAAAATAGCCTTCTGTTCCATTCTCAATAGTTTTGCATGAAATTAACGGAATTTTTCCGGAGTCTAAATCACCACTTACATGAAAATGTCCCGTATTAACATAGCTAAACAATTGCCTTAGAGAGAAGATTTTATATTTAACTGAGCTATTGAATTCTTTAGTAATTTGTGCCTTAACAAATTTCATAAAAGGATTGTCTATTTGTTTAGTGACAATTAGGAAAGAAAAAAGTTCTCTAATAATCTTGTCTATCTCGTTAACAGTTTCTTCTATAGAAGTAATACCTTCATTCAGATAGGCTTCGGGAATCAATTCAAGTTGTCTATCCTCAAAATCTATAGGTTTATTTATATAAAATTTGGGTGCATCATCGGCAATGAAATCAATTTGTTTTACTGCTTGTTGCAGATAATCCTTAATGTTTAGAAATTCATTATCTACCTTTTTTGATTCCAATCTTTTGCCTTTGCTTTTTATAAATCCATCTTGAGTTATTTTTGCCCAAAAGACATTGTTCTTTTTATTATGAGGAATACCTTTTTTTAGAAATATCCCGAGTGTTCTTACCCCTACAGGATAAAATAAGTCTTCCGGTAATGTTATCACAGAAAGAATCGTATGATATTTCAGCAAGTATTCTTTTCGCCAATTTAATTCCTCTCCACCTTTTAATAATACGGACATTGGTAAAATAGCAAATAATAATCCCTCATCTTGCATTTGTTTTAAAGCCTGCTCTACGTAATGAAACTCTTTTCTTTGATTTCCTTTTTGTGCAAAGGGAGGATTCATCAATACCTTGGTGATAGGAGCTATCCGGTTGTTTCTATTATTATCCAAGTATTCGGCTATCGGTATTTCTTTTTCATCTGACAAATTGAGCCATTTATAAAAACAATTTCCTTCAATTATATTATTTTTTCCGTCTCCTCTAAAAATCATATTTACCAATGCCAAGGCAACAATTGTATCTTGTTCTTCAATCCCATATATTCCATATTTTTGGAATCTTTCTATTTTTTTCTCATCTTGACATTTTTTTTTTGCCTCATCTAAGGCTGCAACCAAAAATCCTCCTGTTCCACAGGTAGGGTCAAGAACCAAATCATTTTCATTTATATCCAATATTTCTGCGGAAAACCGAGTTAAATGTCTGGGTGTTAAAACTATTCCTATTTCTTTAGCACCATTACCGTATTTCAAGAATGTTTCATAGAATTTACCCAGCACATCCTTACCGGATTTCATCGCCGAGCGAATGTTTAGTCCAAATAATTCCCGAATGGTTTTTATGATTGCTTCTTTAAATCTTCCATGATTCTCTTCGCTGGAAGGTAAATCTATTTTTATAAATCTTGCAAAATCTTGTTTTTTATGTTTTTTAAGCATCAAGTCAACCCTAGAGTTTATAGATTGAATTAATAAACTTGGATTGACGGACAAGTCCATACCGGAACCTTCCGCTAGGGCAAGTAATAAAGCAGATATAACTCTTGCTCTATATTCTTTATTTATTGCACCGTCATGTAATATTTGATTGATATTCTCTGCTACCTGCAAAAACTCTTTTTCATCAATTTCAAAATCTTTTATAGAAGCACTTTGTGCCTCAAGAATTCTCTCAACTTGGTTTTTAGATAATAAACCGGTCACCTCATATTCATTTTCAGTAATCGTTTCCCATTTGTTATTTACGAAAAACCTACTTTTAGCAATAAACCCCTCTTTATCATTACCGGCAATTCCTGTTATAAATAATGCTTTAACGCTTTTATCATTATTAATGTTATTAGCATAATCCTCTTCGGCTTCCTTTAAGGCTTTCTCTATTTTTGATATGGCATTTTTGGCTTCAATCACATAAAGAATATTTTTATTAACTTCTATGATATTCTCCGGGCGCTGATTTTTCAGATATTTGGCAACAGCAGTAATCTCTTGACATTCTTGCTGTGTATATATTTGTTGCTTTGACCAACCTTTTTTATTTGTTAATTCATTTAGAATAAATGAATAAGCGTGTACTTCCGATCTCTTTTTTTCCATATTTCAAGAATAATAGATATTTTTCCCGTATTGTAAGGTCGAAATTCTTCCAATTCTTCTTCCACACCGTTGATGGAGCGAGATTCTTCGTCCTTTTCTTTTTCCATATTATTTTATTGTGGTGCTTCTTTCCCTTCCTTTTCTCTCTTTTCTTCCTGCGGAATGCGGAAAGCCGTATAAAGTTCGAGTACGGCGGCAATAGTAAGGGAAGCAATCCATTCATTGCCATGGGTAGTAAACATAAATACCCCTGTTGCCACCAACAATATGGCACCTACGATTTGCTGACGACGAAGACGTTTGATGTTTTTGTTTACGCCGTGATAAGGCGAATTTATTTGTGCCAATGCAAAAAGCCCCGCCCCGACAGTATAGATATAAGGGGCATAAACCCAATGGGTGATGTAAACACAGGCTCCGGTCAATACCATTATAGCCCCCGCGAAATAGAAAAAAGGTATTATCTTATTCATCAATCTCCTTCAAATACATATATATCCTCGTTTGGCTTCTTCATAAAATACTTTTCGCGGGCAATTTTCTCTATCTTATCGGGACTTGTAATCAATTCATTAAGTTGCCGTGTATCATTTTCGTATGCTTTCCTGTATGTTTCTATCTCTCTTTTCAAACGACCAATCTCATGGTTTTGATTCAGACGACGAATTAAATTGTTTTCATCAATAAAGATGATGAACACGGCAAACACCAGTGTAACCGTTACATATTTATGATTACACGTAAAGTCGCGGATAGCTGCTAATACGGTTATGATTTTGTGCATAATATCCTTATTTATTCATCCCGCGCAAAGATAAAAACATATAACATACCTGTCAACATAAAACTATTTTTTATTTACATTTGCGCAACTCCAAATAAAGAAGCAAGCATATTATGGAAAACTATATCGTATCGGCTCGCAAATACCGTCCGTCCACTTTTGAGTCGGTCATAGGTCAGAAGGCTTTAACCGTAACACTCAAAAATGCGATAGCCACTCATAAGTTAGCACATGCTTATTTGTTTTGCGGACCGCGAGGGGTAGGGAAAACCACGTGTGCCCGAATATTTGCAAAAACCATCAATTGCATGAATCTAACGCCGGAGGGGGAATCGTGCAATGCTTGCGAATCGTGCGTTGCTTTTAACGAACAGCGTTCGTACAATATTCACGAACTGGATGCAGCATCAAACAATTCTGTGGACGACATTCGCTCGTTAGTAGAGCAGGTACGCATTCCACCGCAGGTAGGACAATACAAGGTATATATTATTGACGAGGTACACATGCTATCGGCATCGGCATTCAACGCTTTCCTGAAAACGCTTGAAGAACCGCCGAAACATGCCATCTTTATTTTAGCCACCACCGAAAAGCAAAAGATATTGCCTACGATTTTGTCGCGTTGTCAAATCTACGACTTCAACCGCATTACGGTAGATGATATGGTAAGTCATTTGATGTACGTTGCCTCCAAAGAAAGAATCACGGCAGAACCGGAAGCATTAAACGTCATTGCATTGAAAGCCGACGGCGGTATGCGTGATGCCCTTTCAATTTTCGACCAAGTGGCAAGTTTCACCGGAGGGAACATTACCTATCAAGGAGTTATTGAGAATCTCAACGTACTGGATTATGAATATTATTTCCGGATGACGGATTATTTCTTGGAAAATAAGGTGAGCGAAACCTTGCTACTGTTCAACGATGTGTTGAACAACGGATTCGATGGTGGACATTTCATCACCGGATTAGCTTCGCATTTCCGTGATGTGCTGGTGAGTAAAGACCCCGTAACGCTGCCGTTGCTGGAAGTGGGAGCGAGCATCCGCGAACGCTACCGGACACAAGCACAAAAATGCCCGTTGCCTTTTCTGTATCGTGCCATGAAGCTGTGCAATGATTGCGACATGAATTACCGTACCGCCAAAAACAAGCGGTTATTAGTAGAGCTAACTCTAATACAGATAGCGCAAATTACCGTTTCTGACGAAACAGATCCAAGTTCGGGGCGTAGCCCTAAGCAAGAAATAAAACCTATTTTTACACAACCCGCACCCGCAGGAGAACAGCCGCAAGCGCCTGTCCCGAATGCCACCGTTCCGGTGAGCAGTATCTTGGCATCTAAAGTGATGGAAGAGAAAAAAATCCCTCTAATCAAAGGAGCAAACATGGGATTCTCCATCAAGCAAGCACAAGAGAATTCGGCAGGTAAAACTCCCGCACCGACCGACACGACCTCACAACCGACCACCCTTCCCGAAGAAAACCGACTATTCGACGAGAAAGAATTGAACTTCTATTGGCAGGAATACGCAGGAAAAATGCCTTCGGAACAGAAAGCCATCGCCATGCGTATGCAAAACATCCGCGTAACCCTCCTTGATGAAACCACTTTTGAAATGCTAATTGACAATGAAATCATCGCCAAAGAATTCATTGCTTTAATTCCCGAACTGCAAAATTACCTCCGTACGCATTTGAAGAACAAGGATGTGAAAATGACTGTACGGGTTAGCGAACCTATGGAAAACGTCCGTCCGGTTAGCCGGGCAGAGAAATATCAACTGATGGCAAAGAAGAACGATGCTTTAATAACATTAAAAGAAGAATTTGGGCTGGAGTTCAGCTAATCGTGCCTTCGTTAAATACCTTTTTTACCCTAAAAGTATAACCTGGCTTATGAGCAAAAACAGTCTTTTAAGGAAAGTAATCGGTTAATTTTGTGTATGAAGCCCGAACCTGTATTTGTATGATGAGATATTTACCTGCCGAATGGTATCCGCAAAGCGGCATCCAATTGACATTGCCGCATGACGGAACAGATTGGATTTATATGTTGGCTGAAGTACAAGAGTGCTTTATCCGCATTGCCCGTGAGATAGTTAAGCGTGAGCACTTGCTTATCGTTGCCCCCAAACCTGAAAAGGTGTGGCAGGCATTATTGAATCTCAATAATGTTTCTTTTTTGCCATGCTCTACGAATGATACTTGGGCACGCGATCACGGAGCTATAACGGTATTAGAGGATGATTCCCCCGTATTGCTTGATTTTACGTTTAACGGTTGGGGGTTGAAATTCGCATCCGACAAGGATAACCGGATAACCCATCAGGCAGTAGAATCCGGTATATTAAAAGGAAGATACGAGAACCGTCTGGGATTTGTTCTCGAAGGAGGTTCGATAGAGAACAACGGGGAGGGCACATTGCTCTCTACTTCCAAGTGCTTGCTTTCTCCCAATCGCAATGGACAAATGAAACGAACGGAAATAGAAGAATATCTGTATGCGGCATTCGGGCTAAAGCAAATACTGTGGTTGGATTACGGTTATCTGGCAGGAGATGATACGGATAGCCATATAGATACGTTGGCACGTTTTTGCTCGCCCGATACCATTGCCTATGTAAAATGTAGCAATCCGAAAGATGAGCAATCCGAGGCATTATCAAAAATGGAAGAACAATTGAAGTCTTTTCGCCTGCCCAATGGCATGCCTTTTCGATTGCTACCCCTTCCTGTGGCAGATGAAATAATGGATGGCGGCGAACGTCTGCCGGCTACTTACGCAAACTTTTTGATAATGAATGATGCGGTGCTCTATCCTACTTATAATCAAATGAAAAATGATGCTGCGGCGAAAGAAGTATTGCAAACGGCTTTTCCCAAACGGGAGATTGTAGGCATTGATTGCAGGGCACTAATAAAGCAACACGGGTCGCTACATTGTGTTACTATGCAGTATCCGATGGGGGTACTTTGAAGCCTATCTTAATTATGTGTGGGCTTTTAATTGCTATTGCTTTAGGAGCGTTCATAGTTGCCCATACCAAAGCCGGAAAGAAGTTTTTGATATTAAAATTAAGAGCCTGTTTCAATTTGATTAGAACCTGTTTTTAGGCGCACTCCGAAGGAGTGGCAGATAAATAGCAATGATTCGATACGCCTTTTTATTCGACTCCTGCAGAGTCGAACCTCACGTTCATTGGACTTGCTCCATTAGGGCGTGCCCCCTAACGGGGTCAGGCTATCCGCTACAATGCTTTTGTTCGTACCTCACAAAAGCATTTTCGCTGTTATCCTTCACGCGCCATGCGGACTGCGTTACTAACACAGCAGCCTGAAAGTCTGGCTCTACAAAGCTATCCTCCCCCCTCTCTTTCGGAGAGGGGAGAGGTGAGGCTGAATAAGGAGCTGTGAATTGCCCCCTTTCTCCAAAATCGACGTCATTTTCCCAGAAATCGACGTCATTTTTCCGGAAAGGGGATAAGAAAGCAAGTTCAAACTGCGCCTTGAAAAGCAACTTAACTCACGCGCCATGCGGACTGCGTTACTAACACAGCAGGTTGAAAGCCCCATTTACATTAGAGCGCCCTCTACCGGAATCGGGCTATGAGAAATAGGCTCACGATCCGTAAGAAATAGGCTCACGCTCCGTGAGAAATAGGCTCACGCTCCGTGAGAAATAGGCTCGCACTCCGAAAGAGTGGCATCTATATAGCAATGATTCGATTTTACAAATGCACTACGGGTACAATTTAAAGATTATCCTATATCTTTGCGCCCGTAAATCGTCAGTGAAATGGAAAAGCAGTTTACGCGAATGGTCATAAAAATAGGTAGCCAGGTGTTGACGCGACATGACGGCACGTTGGACGTAACGCGCATGTCCGCCCTTACCGACCAAATAGCCGAATTGCATAAATTGGGGATAGAGGTGATTCTTGTTTCGTCAGGGGCTGTCGTTTCGGGGCGTAGCGAGATAAAGAATCTGAAGAAATCGAACAGCGTTGACCAACGCCAACTGTTTTCCGCCGTAGGACAAGCCAAACTTATTAACCGTTATTACGAACTGTTTCGCGAACACGACATTACCGTAGGGCAGATACTTACTACGAAAGAAGATTTTGGCACTCGCCGTCATTATCTCAATCAAAAAAATTGCATGGCAGTGATGCTTGAGCACGGGGTGATTCCTATTGTGAATGAAAATGATACGATTTCCGTTACCGAACTGATGTTTACCGATAATGATGAACTGTCGGGACTTGTGGCTGCCATGATGGATGCGCAAGTGCTGATAATCCTAAGCAATATAGATGGTATTTATAATGGTGCGCCTGCCGACCCTGCTTCGACCGTTATCCGTGAAATAGAACAAGGGAATGATTTATCCGGTTATATACAAATATCCAAATCCGTTTTCGGGCGAGGGGGGATGCTGACCAAGACCAATATTGCCCGCAAGGTGGCTGATGAAGGCATTACCGTGATTATAGCCAACGGCAAACGGGATACTATTTTGATTGATTTGTTACAGCATCCGGAAAATACGGTTTGTACCCGTTTCGTTCCTTCACCGGAACCTGTTTCGAGCATAAAGAAATGGATTGCACACAGTGCCGGCTTCGCCAAAGGAGAAATACATATTAATAAGCAAGCGGTGGAAGTGCTGTATTCAAACAAGGCGGTAAGCATACTTCCGATAGGCATTACGCAAATTGAAGGGGAGTTTGAGAAAGATGACATTGTGCGGATTATGGATAGCGAAGGTAATTCTATCGGTGTGGGGAAAACGCGTTATGATTCTTCGCAAGCACAGGCATTGATAGGAAAGCACGGGGGGAAGGCGGTAGTGCATTATGATTATTTGTATTTGGAGTAATTAAAGAATATGATAGTATATCATGGTGGATATTGCTTGATAGAATTTCCCGAAATAATGAAAGGGAAATATGCCAAAGATTTTGGCACAGGGTTCTATTGTACCGAAATAAAGATACAAGCTGTTCGTTGGGCAAAACGCTATGATACTCCGGTGATAAACAGCTATGATTTTGTGATAAATCATGATTTGAAAGTCCTCCATTTTGAGGATATGACGGAAGAGTGGTTGGATTTTATTGTAAATAGCCGAAGCGAAATGCAACATGCTTACGATATTGTGATTGGAGCAATGGCAAATGACCAAGTATATAATTATATTTCCGATTATATAAATGGAGTTCTCACAAGGGAGCAGTTTTGGGTATTGGCAAAATATAAACATCCTACCCATCAAATTAATTTTTGTACCGAGCAGGCATTAGAGTGTTTGGCTTTCGTTAAAAGCGAGGAGGTAACAAAATGATTGGCAGGGAGAAAAAAGAGTATAACGATTTGTTTTTTGTTTGTAGCTTGATTGAATACATTGCCCGGAGAACAAAGAATCACAGAGATATTGTCGTTAATGCGATTGGCAAGGAAAAGTTAGAGCATATTTATGAGCTGGCGGATGTATATCACAGTGAGAATATAGATAAGATAACCGATGAGATTATTCAAAAGTATCAAATACCTGTGAGCACATTCGACAATGTTGCCGATTGCCAATACAGCATTCCTACCCATTGGGATATAGGGAAAGTCTATAAACGGTTGATTATTGATGTTTGCAATAATCAAAGTAAAAAGCCTGTTGATGCTCTGATTGAAGTCTATAATTCATGGCTCTCTCGAAAGATAGAAGATTATAACAGTAGCGTTTATTACGAAAATCCAAGTTACCTGTATGAATCATACATAGAGGGTAAGATGCTTATAAATTGATTGTTATCTATATATTATGAGTAAACTAACCGATACCCTGAAACTCGTCCGCGCAGCAAGCCGCGAATTAATACTAGTAACCGACGAGCAAATAAATAAAATACTAATTGCCGTAGCCGATGCCGCTATGGCACAAACACCTTATATCCTTGCCGAAAACGAAAAGGATTTGGCGCGCATGGACAAAGATGATCCGAAGTATGACCGCTTGATGCTAACCGAAAAGCGCATTAAAAGCATTGCTGAGGATATACGAAGTGTCTCCGCCCTACCCTCCCCTTTAGGTCGAATAGTAACGAAAACCGTCCGCCCCAATGATATGGAGTTGACAAAGGTTAGCGTTCCTTTCGGCGTGATTGGCATTATCTATGAAGCGCGCCCTAATGTGAGTTTCGATGTCTTTTCACTCTGCTTTAAAAGCGGAAATGCCTGTGTGCTAAAGGGAGGAAGTGATGCCGATTATTCCAATCGTGCCATTATTAAGGTTATTCGTTCCATTTTGGAACAGTTTGGAGTGAATCCGCACGTTGCCGAACTGCTTCCCGCCGACCGCGAAGTAACCGCCGAAATGCTGCGGGCTACGGACTACATAGACCTCATTATTCCGCGTGGCAGCAGCAGCCTGATTCGTTTTGTCCGCGATAATGCGGTTATTCCCGTGATTGAAACGGGGGCAGGTATCTGCCATACCTACTTTGATAAGTATGGAGATACGGAGAAAGGTGCCGCCATTATCAATAATGCCAAGACCCGACGAGTAAGCGTCTGCAATGCGTTGGATTGCCTGATTGTCCATAAAGACCGCTTATCCGATTTACCCGCTCTTTGCCGGAAGTTACAAAACAGCAACGTACTGATTTATGCCGACACTCCTGCCTGCGATGCCTTAGCAGGTCAGTATCCGGCATCATTGTTGAAACCTGCTACGGAAGATAGTTTCGGCACAGAATTCCTTTCATACGCCATGGCGATAAAAACGGTTGATAGTATGGAAAGTGCGATAAAGCATATCACGGAGCACGGCTCCCGGCACAGTGAATGTATCGTTACGGAGAACCAGTCAAACGCCGGTTTATTTACGAAAGTGATAGATGCCGCCTGCATATATACCAACGTCTCTACCGCTTTTACCGACGGGGCGCAATTCGGGTTAGGGGCGGAGATAGGCATCAGTACGCAAAAGTTACACGCCCGCGGTCCGATGGGATTGGAAGAATTAACTTCCTACAAATGGATAATTCAGGGGAACGGGCAAATTAGAGAGTAACACATTAAGGTATTAACTTAGCACATTATAGAATGAAACATTTTACCTCTGTACACGACCTTTCCGATTTAAACTCGGCTTTGGCAGAAGCCTTCGAGATTAAGAAAGACCGATATAAATACGTAGAGTTGGGACGGAACAAAACCCTGATGATGATATTCTTCAATTCCAGCCTTCGTACCCGGTTAAGCACTCAAAAGGCAGCTCAAAACCTGGGAATGAACGTGATTGTATTGGATATTAATCAGGGTGCATGGAAATTGGAGACGGAACGCGGTGCCATCATGGACGGCGACAAACCCGAACACATTTTGGAAGCTATTCCGGTAATGGGTTGTTACTGTGATGTTATCGGGGTGCGTTCTTTTGCCCGGTTCGAGAATCGTGATTACGACTATAACGAAACAATCATTAATCAGTTCATACAATACTCCGGTCGTCCGGTGTTCTCCATGGAAGCAGCTATCCGTCACCCGTTGCAGAGTTTCGCCGACCTCATCACCATTGAGGAATACAAAAAGACTGAACGTCCAAAGATAGTCATGAGTTGGGCACCTCATTCTCGTTCCCTCCCGCAAGCCGTACCCAATTCTTTCGCCGAATGGATAAACGAAGCCGGATACGAACTCGTTATCACCCATCCCGAAGGTTACGAACTCGACCCAAGTTTTGTAGGTAAAGCCAAAGTGGAATACGACCAAATGAAAGCCTTTGAAGGCGCAGACTTTGTCTATGCCAAGAATTGGGCAGCCTATACCGGCAACAATTATGGCAAAATACTAAGTAAAGACCGCAGTTGGACAGTGAGCGACAAACAAATGGCTGTAACCAATAACGCTTACTTTATGCACTGCTTGCCGGTGCGTAGAAACATGATTGTAACGGACGATGTAATAGAAAGCCCCCAATCCATCGTCATTCCCGAAGCTGCCAACAGGGAGATTTCGGCAACGGTGGTATTGAAAAGGTTATTGGAAGGAATATAATAGAGATTGGATTAAATTAAGTTTGTATAATACAGACATGCTCCTCCTTTGCAGGATATGGCAAACAAAGGAGGGGGAGTTGCTTAATTATCATACATTAACTGTTTCACTGATGACCATTTCCAGCCCTTTTTTCTCTTCATTCAGTTTTACTTGAATTACCCCCCCCTCTTTCAACGAATTTGATATAATAAGTTCGGATAATCCATCCTCTAAATACGTCTGAATAACTCTCTTCAAAGGGCGCGCTCCGTACTGAACATCATAACCTTTGGTGGCTATGAAATCTTTCGCTTTGTCGTCTATACAGATTTTATAACCGAGAGATTCCATACGGGTAAGTAAAACACCAAGTTCAATATCGGTAATCTTCCTGATAGCTTCCGGTATAAGTTGGTCAAACGTTATGACCTCGTCCACGCGATTCAGAAATTCGGGAGCAAATGATTTGTTCAATGCCTTCTGAATAATGCTTCTCGAATATTCCTTATCATCCAAACGACTTCCGGTAACAAAGCCTACCCCCCTCCCGAAATCTTTCAACTGGCGTGTGCCGATATTGGAAGTCATGATAATCACCGTATTCTTGAAATCAACTGATTTACCGTAGCTATCCGTCAATCGCCCCTCGTCCATCACTTGCAGTAGAAGATTGAACACATCGGAATGTGCCTTTTCTATTTCGTCCAACAATATAATGGAGTAAGGTCTGCGCCGTACTTTTTCTGTAAGCTGTCCCCCTTCTTCATAACCTACATATCCCGGAGGTGCGCCTACTAAACGGGAAACAGTGAATTTCTCCATAAATTCACTCATATCTATACGGATAAGCGCATCCATCGAACCAAACATATATTGAGCCAACTCTTTGGCTAAGTGTGTTTTCCCTACTCCCGTAGGTCCAAGGAACATAAACGTTCCAATCGGTTTGTTCGGGTCTTTCAAACCTACACGATTGCGCAATATCGCTTTTACCAGCTTCTCTACAGCGACATCTTGTGCAATGACTTTGGACAGCAAATCTTCCTTCATGTGTGCCAACCTCACACCTTCTGCCTGCGCCATGCGCTGCACGGGAACACCCGATATCATGGAAACAACATCAGCCACTTCCGCCTCATCCACCTTTTGACGATATTCCTTCCGATTCGCTTCCCATTCCTGTTTCATCGTTTCCAATTGAGCAACAAGGTCATGTTCCGTATCACGGAATTCTGCCGCACGCTCAAAATTCTGTAATTTCACAGCTTCCACTTTCTTGTTTTTAGCTTCTTCAACCAATTTTTCCTGTTCTTCAATCTCTTTGGGAACGTAAATATTCGTCAGGTGAACGCGCGCTCCGGCTTCGTCAAGTGCATCAATAGCCTTGTCCGGAAAATAACGGTCGGTAATATATCGTCCGGTTAACTTAACACACGCTTCCAAAGCAGCTTCCGTATAAATTACATTATGGTGGTCTTCGTATCTGTCTTTGATATTATATAGGATTTGAAGGGTTTCTTCCAGCGTAGTAGGTTCCACCTGTACCTTTTGAAAACGACGTTCCAATGCTCCGTCCTTTTCAATGTTCTTTCTATATTCATCGGGGGTAGTCGCACCGATACACTGTATCTCCCCCCGTGCCAAAGCCGGTTTCAACATATTGGCAGCATCCAACGACCCTGCTGCCGACCCTGCTCCCACAATGGTATGAACCTCATCTATGAATAAGATGATATTGGGATTTCTTTGCAATTCATTCAGTATCGATCGGATGCGTTCCTCAAATTGCCCACGATATTTCGTACCCGCAATCACAGCAGTCATATCGAGTGCCACAACACGCTTGTCGAACAAGATACGTGAAACTTTCCGCTGTATGATGCGAAGGGCTAATCCTTCTACAATCGCCGATTTACCTACCCCCGGTTCTCCAATGAGTACGGGATTGTTCTTCTTACGACGGCTTAATATCTGTGCCAGACGTTCTATTTCTTTTTCACGTCCTACTACGGGGTCAAGCCTTCCTTCTTCTGCCGCTTTTGTCATGTCCGTGCTGAAATTATCAAGTACGGGGGTATCGTTAGCCGACTTTTTCGTAGCCGTTTGTGCATAGCGTTGATTATCCGCTTTGTTTTTCCCTGAACGCGCTTTGTCCGATTCTTCCTCCTCTTCCTCTTCTTCAGAGAAACCCATACCTGCACTAATATCAGGCAATTCCTCCAATTGCTCTGCTACCTTCGTGTAATCCACATTATTTTCTTCCAAAACGGCGGCAGCCAAATTATCTTTGTCCTTTAAGATAGCAAGTAAAATGTGTTCCGTATCGGCAACTTCTTTCTTTAAAATACGGGCCTCCAATACGCACATCTTCAATATCCTGTTGGCATCCTTAGTGAAAAGTATATCTTCACCGGGGAAAAGTATCTCACTTTGATCCAAGTGAAGTTCTATCCGTTTTTTTATTTCAATGAGGTTGATCTTCAACTTCGCAAGCATTTTGACGGCATTCCCTTCTCCGTCACGAATGAGTGCCAATAATAAGTGCTCAGGTCCAATGTAATTATTCCTTAGTCTGTTAGCCTCCTCTTTACTATAAACAAGGATGTCTGAGACCTTTCGTGAGAATTGATTAATCATAGTTATGTTTCTCTTAAACGTTTTTACATAACAAAGATACGCATTATTTCTTTTATGTCATATATGTTTTTTCAACAATATGAATCTAAAACATAGACGGTATTGTTAAATTAATATATTCAACCCGTTGGCGGAATTAGCATAACGCATATTTGACTCTTCCGATGGGTCTGTTGTTTATCTTGTTTAAATATTGTAAAGCCGTCATAGATGCAATCTTAGCTAATACGCGAGTGAAAATACCTTTTACATCTTTGGCATAATTGCGTAACAACAGAAATTGATCGTCCAATTGAGAGAATACTGTTTCCACTCTTTTTCTCAATTTCCTAAAAGGACTAAACCAAGGTTTGAAATCTTTTTGATTGCTTCTATAAGGAACTTCCAGACGAATATGAGCGGTCTCAAAAAGATTCAATCGGATGTCCTTACTCACATATCCTTTATCCCCAAGTAAGGTGCAACCGGAGATTTCGTACTTTAAGTCATGGAGATACTTGATGTCATGGACAGAGGCTTTGGTCATGTCAAAAGAGTGTACAATCCCCTTTATAGAGCATACGGCATGAAGTTTATAGCCGTAATAATAGCGATTTTGTGAAGCGCAGTAACCTTTGGATGGAGCTTTGGAAGAATCCTCTTTGCCTACTTTACTGCGATTACTGCGTGAAAGACGGCATATTTCAACAGGCTTGGAATCCACACAATACATATCTTCATACTCATTCAGGTTATTTGCCATACACTTGCGGATGGAGTCGGTTAGGTCGAATACATATTTACGACGGTCATTATATTGCCTTCGGGATATTAAATGCGGAAAATCATCTTTATAATCAGTGGATAATTTGACAAACAGGAGATTTTCGCTGTCTATACTCAAAGCTTCTGCCGTCAGACTCAATGCGATTACTTCCAAATCCGAAAAACGGGGAACGACTCCACATCGAGGAATATTTCCTTGTTCATTAGTAAATTCTCTACCGAATTGCTTGCAAAGGTCTAACATTTTATCGAAGTTTGCTTTTAGGTTGTGCATAATCGTTTCGTATTTAGTACTTTAGTAATTACAAAATACGAATTAGGGCGTTTATGTACAACTTTCTATCTGTTTTTTACTATTTTTAATTCCGCCAACGGGTTATTTTTAATTCCGCCAACGGGTAGATTTAATATTTATTATAGGTGTTTTCGACTATCCTTACAATCGGATAGGGAAATGTATGGATTTACTTTAAATCCGGCTTGTAGTTACTCGTTCATAATTGGTGCATTAATAAAAAGGGATGTAAGTATTTTTTAGGCAGAAAAATCCGTTGCATGGAATAATGGGAAGTGAGTTTGGTGAAAACTTGTTACTGTTATGGGGTATAACACATTGATACTAAGAAGCATGGTATGTAATTAAAATAAACAAATAGATGATGTCTGTGTACAATTTTATTTCATGAATATTAAAAGATGATAAATAGCTAAATGTTTATTAACGGTTCAAGGAGAGTAGAAAAAGAAAATGAACAGGAAGAGGATGGAACTCTATTGAAAAAGTGTATTTCTTAACGTCCCTATTATGGGACAAACGAATGGTGGGGGCATGCCTGAATGAGTATGAAGATATGTATTGTGTGGATTCCAAGCCTGTTGAAATATGCCGTCTTTCACGCAGTAATCGCAGTAAAGTAGGCAAAGAGGATTCTTCCAAAGCCGAAAAACGGGGAACGACT
>SNRY01000312.1_pt1 | contig 17702 bp, 16 predicted proteins | sample 4693421 | NCBI WGS metagenome assembly SNRY01 (sample SAMN11003215, study PRJNA524138) | termite gut metagenome | isolation source: Bacteroidetes bacterial symbionts from single cell of protist host amplifed... | host: Streblomastix strix ... | reverse complement strand
ATTCCTTTCATTCACGCTATCTCCGCATCATGTAATTCTTATTTCTGCTGGGGATTTTTCCGAATGATGGAAAACAAAAAATACGGAACAACCACGAACGCATTGACCGTATGGAAAGACTACATGGTGTCAATGGGATTCGGCTATCGCTTAGGCATTGATTTGCCGGGTGAGCAACGGGGACTGATACCCAATGCAGCCTATTACGATAAAATATACGGACAAGGTCGTTGGACTGGGTTACGAACCATTCATACGGCTATCGGTCAGGGAGAAATTTTGTTAACTCCCGTTCAGATAGCGAATTTAGCAGCAACCATAGCCAATAGGGGGTATTATATTACTCCGCATATAGTAAGGCAAATAGAAGACAACGAAATGGATAGTATTTACACTACTCCCCATTACACAATGATAGACCCTCAAAATTATGAATATATAGTGGAAGGTATGCGTGGAGCAGTTATCGGCAGTCCTTACGGATCTACCTGTTATCGCGCCAACATTCCCGGCATTGAAGTTTGTGGGAAAACGGGAACAGCACAAAATCGCGGAAAAGATCATTCTGTTTTTATGGGTTTCGCTCCTATGAACAACCCTCAAATTGCCGTATCGGTGTATGTTGAAAATGCCGGTTACGGCGCTACATGGGCTGTACCTACAGCAGCTCTCTTAATAGAGAAATACATAAACGGATTCATTGCTGCCGAGAGGGCTTATCAGATAGACAATATAAGTAATACAAACTTAATTCCTCATGGCATCCAGAAACATTAATTTGTGGCAAACAATGGATTGGATGACTATTGGCATATATTTAGTCTTGGTCATCTGTGGCTGGTTGAGTGTTTGCGGAGCCAGCTACGATTATTGGGAGAGAGATTTTTGGGATTTCTCTACCCGTGCAGGTAAGCAGTTGGTATGGATTGCCTGTTCTCTTGGGGCAGGATTTGTATTGTTGATGTTGGAGGATAGACTTTATGAGATGTTTTCTTATATCATATACGTAACATTATTGATGTTATTGATCGTTACCTTTTTTGTTGCTACCGACATAAAAGGTTCACGTTCATGGCTTCAGTTTGGGATATTGAGTTTTCAGCCTGCCGAATTTGCCAAATTTGCTACCGCATTGGCATTAGCAAAATACATGAGCGCTTATTCTTTCGATATTGGCAAACTGAAGTCGGTTATGACGGTATTGATGCTGATTATAGTTCCTACGATATTGATAGTCATGCAAAAAGAAACAGGTTCCGCATTAGTTTATTTTGCTTTCTTTTTGGTATTGTATAGAGAAGGGATGCCCGGTTCTATCCTTTTCACCGGTGTTTGTGTCGTATGCTACTTTGTTATCGGTACGCGCTTCAATCAAATGTATATGTCGGACGGCTTGACTTCTATCGGTGAATTTGCGATTTTTTCCATCATACTTTTTTCTGTGAGTGTAATGACGTGGGTGTATTTAAAAAAACGTATATTGTTTTATTGTATAGTTGGAATTAGTTTTATTGTGTTACTCATATCTTATTTGGTTTCAAGTAATTTTATCCCGTTTGATATTGTTTGGGTGCAATGGGGTCTTTGTGGTTTAATTGTCGGCTATCTGCTTTTTTTGTCAATTAAGGAACGAATACTTACCTATATATCAATTGCTTTGTTTGTAATTGGTTCTATCGGGTTTTTATATTCGAGTGATTATGTATTTAACAATGTACTTAATCCGCATCAGCAGGTTCGTATAAAGGTCTCTTTAGGAATGGAAGAAGATCTGGCAGGAGCAGGCTATAATGTAAATCAATCCAAGATTGCCATCGGTTCCGGAGGCTTAACAGGTAAAGGTCTTTTCAATGGAACGCAAACCAAATTGAAGTATGTCCCCGAACAAGATACGGATTTCATCTTTTGTACGATTGGAGAAGAGCAAGGTTTCAGGGGTTCGGCAGTCATATTGTTTTTGTATCTTGCATTAATACTCCGTTTAATAGTTCTTGCCGAACGGCAACGTTCTGCGTTTGGACGGGTATATGGATATTCGGTGATGAGCATCTACTTTTTTCATCTTCTTATCAACATCGGTATGGTGTTGGGGCTTACTCCCGTAATTGGTATTCCCTTGCCTTTTTTCAGCTATGGAGGGTCTTCTTTATTGGGATTTACTATTTTGTTGTTTATTTTTTTGAAGATTGATGCCATGCGTAGTCAGAGGTTATAAATAGAAGTTTTATGGAATTATTTAATCAATTGATTTCCGTTTCCCTCAATATTTCCGAAAAACAAGTCAATAATACGCTGTCGTTGTTGAAAGAAGGAGCAACTATTCCTTTTATCAGCCGGTATCGTAAAGAAGTAACAGGAGGGTTGGACGAGATTCAAATAGGAAATATCAAAGAGCAGTATGATAAATTTTGTGAACTATCCAAACGCAAAGAAACCATCCTGAAAACGATAGAAGAAAAAGGTCAGCTTACCGAAGAATTGAAGAGACGGATTGATGAAACGTGGGATTCCACAATTTTGGAAGACATCTATTTGCCCTACAAGCCGAAACGGAAAACCAGAGCTGAAGTTGCCCGACAAAAAGGATTAGAACCGCTTGCACTGATTGTTCTGTTGCAGAATGAGCGGGATTTACTATCAAAAGCTACCAAATTTCTGACCGATGAGGTAGAGAATGTAGAAGAAGCCTTGAAAGGAGCACGTGATATTATTGCCGAACAAATAAACGAGGATGAACGTGCCCGTAATCATGTACGAAACGTATTTAACCGTCAAGCCGTCATTACAGCCAAAGTAGTGAAAGGCAAAGAGGAAGAAGCGGCTAAGTATCGTGATTATTTCGACTTTTCCGAACCATTGAAACGCTGTACTTCACACCGTCTTTTGGCTATTCGCCGGGCGGAGACAGAGGGGTTGCTGAAGGTGAGCATTACGCCGAATGATGAGGAGTGTATCGAACGCATCGAAAGGCTATTTGTCCAAAGTACAAACGAATGTGGCAAACAGGTGTCCGAAGCCGTCCAAGATGCTTACAAAAGATTGCTGAAACCTTCCATCGAAACGGAGTTTGCTTCCCTTTCCAAAGAGAAAGCCGATGAAGAAGCAATCCGGGTATTTGCTGAAAATCTCCGCCAGTTGCTGCTTGCTCCGCCATTGGGACAAAAACGGGTGTTGGGGATAGACCCCGGGTATCGTACCGGTTGTAAGGTGGTTTGTCTGGATGCGCAGGGTAATTTGGTGCACAATGAAAATATATATCCTCATCCGCCCGTAGATAAGAAAACGGAAGCTGCTTCCAAGCTAACAGCAATGGTACAGGCTTACGATATACAAGCAATTGCTATTGGAAACGGAACAGCAAGCAGGGACACAGAATATTTTGTTTCCAAAATTCAGTTTGACAGGCAGATACAAGTATTTGTAGTCAGCGAGCAAGGGGCTTCCATTTATTCCGCTTCAAAAACAGCTCGTGATGAGTTCCCTGATTATGACGTGACGGTACGTGGTGCTGTATCTATCGGACGACGATTGATGGATCCATTAGCAGAATTGGTAAAGATTGATGCTAAATCTATCGGGGTAGGACAATATCAACATGATGTTGACCAAAGCAAACTTAAAAAGTCTCTCGACCAAACAGTAGAGAATTGTGTAAACTTGGTAGGAGTAAACTTAAACACAGCAAGCAGTCATTTATTAACATCTATTTCCGGATTAGGTCCCCAGTTGGCACAAAACATTGTGAATCATCGTGCCGAGAACGGCGCTTTTGCATCACGCAAGGAATTGACGAAGGTGCCACGCATGGGTACGAAAGCCTACGAACAATGTGCCGGCTTTCTCCGCATACCGCAAGCTGTAAACCCATTGGACAATACCGCCGTGCATCCGGAAAGTTACCATATTGTGGAGCAAATGGCAAAGGATTTAGGGTGTACGATTGCAGAGTTAATTACCAACAGAGAATTGCGTTTAAAAATAGACAGAAAGAAATATATCACCCCCACTGTGGGTCTGCCTACATTAAATGATATTATGCAGGAACTTGACAAGCCGGGAAGAGATCCGCGTGATACTATAAAGGTATTTGAATTTGATCCGAATGTACACGGTATTGGTGATTTGAAGGAAGGAATGGTGTTACCCGGAATCGTGGGAAATATTACTAATTTCGGGGCGTTTGTTGATATTGGCACCAAAGAGAACGGACTGGTACATCTTTCACAGTTAGCGGAGCGTTATATTTCAGACCCTATGGAAGTGGTTTCCATTCATCAGCATGTGATGGTAAAAGTTCTTAGTGTAGATATGGAACGTAAGCGAATACAATTATCAATGATTGGGGTAGAGCAACAGACTCTGTAACGGAATATAAAAGCAACTACAATCCATTAACCTGTATACTCCTGAATACCAATTGCGTACGACATGCTAAACAGTCCTCTCCGTATTCTCTCCGATATATGTCCGATTCATCTCCGTTCCATGCCCGATTCCCAAGTGGGGAGGGATACTTGATGAAGCCGGTGAAAACCGTTTGGGGTGGGTCGAGGACTGCCCGGTAAGTGCCGGGAAAGTAGTTGACATCCCGTATAAGCTATACGAAATGCTTTATGCTAATTCCGTCAACGGGTAAAAGCATCACTTTTTATTAGATATGAAAAGATAAAAAAGTTATTTTTCTTACCTTTGTCGCTATTTATTTCATTATTAATTTAATAAACAATGAGTCATGGGATTACTACAAGAAAAATTGGTTAAATACGATCTTCCCCAACAAATAAAAGCCCAAGGTTTATATCCTTATTTTCGTTGCATCGAAAGCGAACAAGATGCTGAAGTTATAATGAGTGGCAAAAAAGTATTAATGTTTGGTTCAAATTCATATTTGGGTTTGACAAATCATCCTAAAATCATTGAAGCCTCTATTGAAGCGACTCGAAAATATGGCACAGGTTGTGCCGGTTCTCGTTTTCTAAACGGAACTTTAGATTTGCATTTGGAGTTGGAAAAAGAATTGGCGGAATTTGTCGGTAAGGAAGACGCCATCATATACTCCACCGGATTTCAAGTGAATTTAGGAGTGGTATCTACCCTCACAGGGCGTGAAGACTATATTATTTGTGACGAATTAAACCATGCTTCGATTGTTGAAGGAAGGCGGCTTTCTTTCTCTACAGCACTGAAATATAAACACAACAACATGGAGTCTTTAGAAAAAGAACTTCAAAAATGTAAACCGGACTCAATCAAACTGATAGTAACGGATGGTGTGTTCAGTATGGAAGGTGATGTGGCAAATCTACCGGAAATAGTGCTGTTGGCACAGAGATACAAGGCAAATATTATGGTTGATGAAGCACATGGGCTGGGCGTATTAGGCAATCAAGGTCGAGGTTCTTGCGACCACTTCCATGTAACTCCCAATATAGACCTGATTATGGGTACATTCAGTAAATCTCTTGCTTCCATTGGAGGGTTTATAGCTTCAGACGAATCCGTGATCAATTACCTGCGTCATCACTCCCGACCCTATATTTTCAGTGCCAGTATTACTCCGGCAGCTACTGCCGCTGCACGTGCGGCTCTACAACTTATGAAGGATGAACCCGAACACATTCAACACTTGTGGGAGAATACCAATTACTCTCTTTCATGTTTCCGTGAATTAGGTTTTGAGATAGGCAACACCTCTACCCCTATCATTCCATTATACGTTCGTGATATGAATAAAACGTTTTTAGTTACCAAGATGGCATTTGACGAAGGAATATTTGTCAATCCCGTAGTTCCTCCGGCATGTTCCCCTAAAGATACCTTGATACGTTTCTCTTTAATGGCTACTCACACCAAAAACCAAATAGATTTTGCCGTAGATAAACTGACAAAGTGTTTCAAGGAGTTAGAACTACTTTAAACGAGATACAAAATGGACTTATTTCGCATCATTTTTTAAATCTTTGCATTTTATTACAAGTCCAATTTAAGTTGCTTTTCTCCGTACAAATTATAACTAAGCCGGTGATAAGGTGAAACTCCATGCTCAATGATTGCTCGGCGATGCTTTTTTGTAGGATATCCTTTATTCTTATTCCACTCATATGCGGGATATTCCAAATGAAGTGTCTTCATGTAATCGTCCCTGTAAGTCTTGGCTAAAACAGATGCTGCAGCAATAGAAAGATATTTTCCGTCTCCCTTTACAATAGTGGTATGAAGAATATTAGCATATTTCATAAAACGATTGCCATCAATGATCAAATGTTCGAGGTGTATCTTCAACGCATTTATAGCACGATGCATAGCCAAAAAAGAAGCATTCAGAATATTTATTTTGTCTATCTCGTTAGGGCAGACTATTCCGATAGCCCATGCCAATGCTTCCTCTTGAATAATATCCCGCAAAACATACCGCTGCTTTTCCGACAGTTTCTTGGAGTCGTTCAAATGCTCATTCCGGAAAGTATCAGGTAGAATAACAGCAGCAGCATAAACAGAACCGGCTAAACATCCGCGTCCAGCTTCATCACATCCGGCTTCCAATAAGTCTTTACACAAATAAGGTAATAGCGGCATACTGTCTTATTTTATACCTTCCGGTTTCTTAAATTGAAACCCGGAAGATTCGATCCGTTCCACTGTAACATCTTTATTTTTCTTATATCTATTCAATAGTTTTATTGCTTCTTTATTCAATTTTGTCTTATCAGTCGAAAAATAGACCATGCACGTCTGATTTAATGCTTTTTTTTGATATTCGAGATGGTTTTTAAGCTGGTAACTGTAAAGCTCTCTATGGGGAAGAAAGCCCTGCTTATCCAATTCAATACTATCCAACAATTGTATATCCGTATAATAAACTATTGTATCCATAAACGAAGCCGATACGCCGAATACATATACCTGCTTATTTTTCTTTGTTATTGAAAATGCGGAAAGAAAAATAAAAGACAGCAATAGCACAAACGTTATTTTAGTAAGTTTCATAAGTATTTTGTATTAACAATAAACTACACAAAGGTAATTATTTACGGAATATATGGAAATGGAAAGTACGAAGAAATCACTAAGCCTAAAAAAAGCCGATTCTACTTTATATGGTAAAGCCAGCTTCTATTCGTGTGCCGTGCATGGCAAATAAGTAGTCAATAGAAATTAATGACGTATTTTTCATTAACCGAATTGAGAACTTCATTCAATCATTCTTTGAGATTTTGAAAGTTAAGAAAGGCACCAAAGGGTAACCATTTGTATTTGATGAATCTCCAGAGTATTGCAATCTTGTTTAGCTCAGGCGAGTAAGGGGATAGGAAGAAAATGTATGCATCCTCTTCTTCCCATTTTTTAATCCTACTTTTAAAAAGTTTACTCTGGTGTATAGGCACATTGTCCAGTACAATAACGGTTTTTTTGGCATTGTTACACTAATATAGGTAATTCATTATTTAGTTTTAGAAACAATAATTTTAAGGATTTGTCAATCATGTGTTGCGCTTTGCTCTAGCACTTTCCTTTTCGCTTGAATCTTGCCAAATAATGGCTGATTCTACTGTTGTAACCTTCCACGGTGAAAGTCTCTGCCTTGGTTTGTAAATGTTTTTCCTCTGGAATAAAGGCTTCATAACTTTTCCAATAATCCGAACAATAGAAAGATAGGGGAGTATCTTTTATTTCTTTCCAAAGTTTGAGTCCTGTTTGGGTGGAACGATTTCCGCAGACAAAACCGACAAACCTTTTTCCGAGTCTATCAACGGCAATCCATACCCAGCAGTAGTTTTTTTTGAACCCACATATGTATGCATCTCATCCAATTCCATAAATTCAACCCTTTCTTCCTTCTTGGGCAAATCTACTGTCGCACCCCATTTCTTAATCCAAGCGTAAACCGTTCCATAACTGATTTTTAATAGGCGACCTATTGCCCGAAAGCCCAATCCGTCCAAATACAGCTCCAGTGCCAGGCGTCTGGTTTCTACGGATTTTACATCTGATTTCTTCGCTACCGTATAATGATACCGGCATGCTTTACACGCATAATGTTGGCGACCTTTAACAAAACCATCCTTGTTATAATTTATGCTGCCGCATCGGGGACAATCCATAACTTTTTTGATGAAAAGATAGTATACCAATACTAAATTAACAATACCAAATTTCTCGCGCATATAAAACCAATTGAGATAATTTTGCAAATACTTGGTTGAAACTCCCCAGAACGAGCCGGCTATCCATTTTTTTAATCGGTTATGCAACTCGTTTACGTGCTGAATATAATACCCTCCTTTTTTTACATATTGTTTTAAATCAGCTCGCAAAACTATGTGTTTCAAATTATGGTCTATGCTGTAACCTTTGTAGCTTACATGTCCGTCCTAACACAATATGCTTTCTTTGAGCAAGGGATTCTGAAAACTTTCCCTTATGTCCGATTTGGTCACTCTGCCCATTGTACTGACTGTCATTTTCAAACTCTTACTACGGTCTTTCGACACTATTACCGCAGCTTTATCCGTTGATATGCCGCGCTTCTTAGGGTCACTGCCTCGCTTGCGAGGCGGACGTCTCAAATGACGACTACCTTTCTGGGAATGCTCGGAAAACGTTTCATCGCTTTCTACCACGCCTGCGAATTCCTCGCCGGTGTTCTGTTCGTAGAGAGTATTTTGTGCCGCCAGTCAAATGCCGTCTTTTTATTGATATGCAATTTTTCCTTAATCTTGTCCAATGAATTTTCCTCTATCATTAACGACATATACGGCTCTGCAAGCGATTTCTTATGTATTCCGTCGAGCCAAGTGCCTGTATATTCGGTAAATGTCCGATTGCAATCCTTGCACTTAAATTGTTGTGCCCCGCGTGCCTTGCCGTAGCGACGATAGTGCTTCCCACCGCAATGAGGACAGGGTGCCTGCTTATTTATCAGGGCTGTGAAACGGCTTCTTAATGCGCCGGTCTCTTCTTGCCCTAAATAGGACAAACTTAGTATCAATTGATGTTGTTCTTCTTTGGATAAGGTATTGGCTAATGCCAGAATTTCGTGGTATCTCATTTGTTTTATCTTTGTGTGTGCTTGAAATAGCAAAGATTATACTTTTTCTTCGAAATAACAACACTATATTAAACTATAGCCAACATTGTTTAATACTAAATTGCTATCCAGATAGTTTGATAATATTTTTATCTTTGCTTCCAAAAACGATGAAGCACTTCAAGGTTTCTCCTCATATGGATACAGAAGAATTACTATCGGTATTACATTCTCAAAAAGAAATCCGTGCCTTTAAGGATTGGCAAATCATTTATAGTGTAGCAGTCAATGCAGGTAAAACAGCCTCAGAACTATCCGTTCTCCTAGGGGTAAGTAAGAGCAGGATTTATCGTATCCTCCAATCCTATAACAAACACGGCAAGGAATGGCGTGTGTCCAAGCAGTGGGGTGGTCGCAGGGAAGCGCGCAGTCTGATGAGTTTGGAAGAGGAGGGCAAGTAGACACAGAGGCGTTATCGGGTCAGATTCTTATATACAAGGATATAAAGGGAAAGATAGAATTAAAGATGGGACGGTGTGTGTCGGATGATTATGTATGGGATTTGTTCAAACGTCATAACTGGAAAAAGAAAGTTCCTCGCGGTAGCCATCCTAAATCAGATGAAAGTGCACGGCAGGAGTATAAAAAAATTCAAGGAATTAGTGGCATCCAAATCCGCAGAGTTTAGTAATAAGGGAGATTCCAGAGCCATTAAGCTGTTTTTCCAGGATGAAGCCAGGTTTGGTCGTATTGATAATCTCTGTTCGTGCTGGGTTTCCCCAAAGGACGGGCTATAGTGGGTAATCACCTCATAAGAGAATATACATATGCTTATAGTACGGTATGCCCCCAAACGGGTGATTCTTTTTCATTGATATTGCCCTATGCCAATGAGAGTTGTATGGATGTATTCATGGAGTTGGTCTCTAAAAAGTTCAAGGAATACAGGATAATCATGGTAATGGATGGGGCGGCATGGCATAGAGGGGATAAGTTGAAGAAATGGGAGAATATCATTCCTTTGTTCCAACCCCCTTATTCTCCACAAGTAAACCCTATAGAAAGTCTCTGGCATCCTATCAGGGAAAAGGGTAAATTCAAGAATACCACTTTTCACAGCCTAAAGGAGATAGAAAACAGGCTGGTTGAAGTAATAAGCAAGCTTGATAAAGATACCCTGAAATCTATCACGCTTTTCAATTGGATTAAAGCTGCTATTTGATAGCGGGTTGGTATAAGTATGCAGGAATGATAATATATAGCCTCCGGCAATTGTTGCATAAAAAGATTGATTTGATAGAAGAAGGACAACTAAAAGATTTTGCTGAAGAATCCGCTGATACAGATAAGATACTTATTTATGAGAGAAAAAATTAAGGATAGGTCAAGGTTACCGCATTAACTATAATTACCGATGTGCAAGAAATGTAAATTCAATTAGTAAATGCAACTGAAGTAAGAAAAAAAATACAGTTGGGGGCTAGCCCCCAACTGTATTTAAGAAAAAAGTTCTTATTTTAGTTGTGTTATGAAAAAGAACAAGAAACATTTAACTCGTGAGCAAAGGTATCAAATAGACGCTTTACTCCAAGCCAAGAAGACCCAAAAAGAGATAGCCACTATAATTGGGAAAGATAAATCGGTTATCAGTAGGGAACTCTCTCGCAACAGCCATAAACGAGGTTATTCGGCACGTTTTGCCCAAGAATACGCAGATTTGCGCAAAGAACGTTTTAGATGCAAGAGAAAATTTACCCAAGCCATTAAGGATCAAGTAATCAAAAAACTCACGGAAGAACAATGGTCTCCGGTGCAGATAGTAGGCAAAGCAAAAAGAGAAGGGCTTCCCATGGTTAGCCATGAGCGTATTTATCAGTTTATCAGGGAAGATAAAGCGCAAGGAGGAATCCTGTACAAACATCTGAGGCATCGTCTTAAACACCGTAAACGAACGGTAGGAGGTAAAAAAGTAGTTATACCCGATAAAGTTTCCATTGAGCAACGCCCTGAGATTATCAACCAAAAACAACGCTTTGGGGATTGGGAAATCGACACCATTGTGGGAAAAGAAAATAAAGGAGCGATATGAACACTCACAGAAAGAAAAACAGGATTCTTATTGATGAAAAAGTTATCGAAAGGAAAAAATGCCAAAGCATTGGCTAAGGAACTATATCTCTTACTCTTGCCCTACAAAAATTTTGTGCTTTCCATTACTTCGGATAATGGAACCGAATTCTATGAACATAAATGGATGGCTCTAAAATTGGAGGCGAACTATTATTTTGCGCATTCATATTCTTCGTGGGAAAGAGGCTTAAACGAATATACGAACAAGCTTATCAGGCAATATATTCCTAAAAAAGAGGCGTTTACAGATTATACGGATGAACAAATCGTAAATATTCAACATAAACTCAATCGAAGACCTAGAAAATTTCTTAACTTTGATAACCCTAAATATTGCTTCTTTAAATATATGAATCAAAAAACAAACAGTTGCATTGAGTAGTTGAATCTACCAAAGAGAAAGATACCTATAACTCTATGTTGTATAAACGATATTTTTCATAACTTTGTGTCCCAAAATAAAAGTAAATGTTTGTTAGATAACGACAATACGGAGATGAGCAAAAAATTTGCCGAACATTCGGGCTTAGACCTCGCACAAATTAATAAAGAGGTATTGAAGGAATGGGCTGAAAACGATGTTTTTGCCAAAAGTACGACGGAACGCGACGGTTGCCCTTCGTTTGTGTTTTATGAAGGCCCGCCCTCGGCAAACGGTATGCCGGGTATCCACCACATTATGGCACGCGCTATTAAAGATATATTTTGCCGGTATAAAACAATGAAAGGCTTCCGCGTGATGCGCAAAGCAGGATGGGATACGCACGGATTACCGGTAGAATTGGGCGTAGAGAAGTCGTTGGGTATTACAAAGGAAGACATCGGAAAAAAAATTTCCGTAGCCGATTACAACGCTGCCTGCCGCAGAGACGTGATGAAATATACCAAAGAATGGGAAGGACTTACACATAAAATGGGTTATTGGGTGGATATGGACGACCCTTACATCACTTACGATAATCGTTACATTGAGACCCTTTGGTGGTTGCTGAGCCGGCTTTACGAAAAAGGACTTCTTTATAAAGGATATACCATTCAACCCTATTCGCCGGCGGCGGGAACGGGATTGAGTTCGCACGAATTGAACCAACCGGGTTGTTATCGCGACGTGAAAGATACTACCGTTACGGCACAGTTTCGCATGAAGAGTCCGAAATCGGAAATGGCGGCGTGGGGTACTCCTTATTTTCTGGCATGGACAACTACGCCTTGGACGCTCCCCTCAAACACGGCTCTCTGTGTGGGCAGAAACATTGATTATGTGGCAGTGCAGTCGTATAACGCCTATACGGGGCAACCTATTACGGTGGTGCTGGCAAAAGAGTTATTGGAGCAGCACTTTAACCCAAAAGCCGCTGATTTGGCTTTGGAAAACTATAAACAGGGTGATAAGTTGATTCCTTTCAAAGTGGTGAGCGAATACAAAGGTTCTGACCTGTTGGGTATGGAATACGAACAGCTTATCCCTTGGGTAGCCCCCGGTGAAGGAGCATTTCGCATTATTTTCGGAGATTACGTTACAACGGAAGACGGTACGGGTATTGTTCACATTGCTCCCACGTTTGGAGCCGATGATGCGCAGGTGGCAAAAGCTGTCGGTATTCCTCCCTTGCAATTAGTTAATAAGAAGGGTGAGTTACGCCCGATGGTGGATTTAACGGGAAAGTTTTATTTGCTTGAAGAGCTTGACGAGGCTTTTGTGAAAAGACAGGTAAATGTTGCGCTATATAAAGAGTATGCCGGACGTTTTGTGAAGAACGATTACGACCCGAACCTGACGGAAAAGGATGAAACGTTGGACATCTCTATCTGCATGATGCTCAAATCTGCTAACAAAGCCTTTAAGATAGAGAAATATACGCACAATTATCCACATTGTTGGCGCACGGACAAGCCGGTGCTTTACTATCCGCTAGATAGTTGGTTTATCCGTTCCACAGCTTGCAAGGAGCGTATGGCGGAGTTGAACAAATCGATTCATTGGAAGCCAGAATCAACGGGAACGGGGCGTTTCGGCAAATGGTTGGAGAACCTGAACGATTGGAACCTAAGCCGTTCGCGTTATTGGGGAACGCCGCTTCCTATTTGGCGCACGGAAGATATCGGCGAAGAAATCTGTATCCAATCCGTAGAAGAACTTTATAATGAAATAGACAAATCCGTAACAGCCGGCTTTATGAAGTCCAATCCTTACAAAGACAAAGGATTTGTGCCGGACAATTACAGTGCGGAAAACTACCATAAGATAGATTTGCATCGCCCGTATGTGGACGACATTGTATTGGTGTCGAAAACCGGAAAACCGATGAAGCGTGAGGCGGATTTGATTGATGTTTGGTTCGATTCGGGAGCCATGCCGTATGCGCAAATCCATTATCCCTTTGAGAATAAAGAGATTCTGGATAGAGGAGAGGTGTATCCGGCAGATTTTATTGCCGAAGGAGTTGACCAGACTCGTGGTTGGTTCTTTACGTTGCATGCTATTGCAGCGATGGCGTTCGATACTATATCCTTTAAAGCGGTTGTTTCCAACGGGTTGGTGTTGGATAAATTCGGTAATAAGATGTCCAAGCGGTTGGGCAATGCCGTTGACCCTTTTACTACTATTGAGCAATATGGCTCCGACCCTTTGCGTTGGTACATGATAACCAATGCTTCGCCTTGGGATAACCTGAAGTTCAACACGGAAGGAATAGAAGAGGTACAACGTAAATTCTTCGGAACGCTGTACAATACCTATTCTTTCTTTGCTCTCTATGCTAATGTGGACGGTTTTGAATACAAAGAAGCCGATATTCCGATAAATGAGCGTCTGGAAATAGACCGTTGGATACTTTCCGTGCTTCATTCCTTGATTAAAGAAATCGACGCCTGTTACAACGATTACGAACCTACCAAAGCCGGACGTCTTATCTCCGACTTTGTGAACGATAACCTTTCCAATTGGTACGTCCGCTTGAACCGCAAACGTTTCTGGGGTGGGGGATATTCCCAAGATAAGATTTCAGCCTACCAAACCTTATATACTTGTTTGGAAACCGTGGCAAGGCTTATGGCTCCGATAGCCCCCTTCTATGCCGACCGTCTGTATATGGATTTGATTACCGCAACGAAACGGGACAATGTGGTTTCTGTACACTTAGCCAAATATCCCGCATACAACGCCGGTATAGTGGATACGGAATTGGAAACGCGGATGCAGATGGCACAAGATATTACCTCCATGGTATTGGCTCTGCGTCGCAAAGTGAATATCAAAGTTCGCCAACCGTTGCAACGCATCATGATTCCCACTATCAACAACGAACAACGGGGGCACATAGAAGCTGTCAAAGACCTAATCATAAATGAGGTAAACGTCAAAGAAGTGAACTTTGTGGACGGTACAGCCGGTATATTGGTGAAGAAAGTAAAATGTGATTTCAAGAAGCTCGGTCCCAAATTCGGTAAACAGATGAAAGCCATGTCAAAAGCCGTGGAAGAGATGTCGCAGGAAGCCATTGCAGAATTGGAAAAGGAGGGTAAATATGCCTTTAATCTGGACGATGCGACTGTTGTTGTCGAAACAACCGATGTGGAAATCATCAACGAAGATATTCCCGGTTGGTTGGTTGCTAACGAAGGGAAACTGACCGCTGCTCTCGAAGTAACCATCACCGAAGCATTGCGTCACGAAGGTATTGCTCGCGAATTGATAAACCGTATTCAGAACATTCGTAAGTCGAGTGGCTTTGAGATAACGGATACAATAAGAATAGTCTTATCTAAAAATCCGCAAACGGATGATGCTGTAAATGAATATAACAGTTATATTTGCAATCAGGTTTTAGGTAATTCTTTGTTGTTGGCAGACAAGGTGGAGAATGGAGTGGAACTGGAGTTCGATGATTTTTCTTTGTTTGTTGATGTAGTGAAGGATTAACGTTAATAGGCAGTATTTCATGTAAAAAAGGGTTAATTTTTGATATTGGTATCACAATGGATACAATATGTTATAGATATTTAATCTAATAAATGTTTTATCATGGCAGAAAAAACAAGATATTCGGATGTGGAGTTAGAAGAATTCCGTGCCATCATTGAAGAAAAACTGGAGTTGGCGCACCGTAATTACGAACAGTTGAAATTAAGTATTATGAATCTGGACGGTAACAGCACCGACGATACTTCTCCCACTTATAAAGTTTTTGAAGAAGGAGCCAATACCCTTTCCAAAGAAGAAACAATGCAGTTGGCACAGCGTCAATTGAAATTTATTCAAGCGCTTCAGGCTGCTTTGGTTCGTGTTGAAAACAAGACTTACGGTATTTGTAGGGAAACAGGCAAGCTGATTCCCGCCGAACGGTTGCGTGCCGTGCCTCATGCCACACTGAGTATTGAAGCCAAAAAGGATAAATAATATAAAACATTGAATACCAAAAAGGTTAAAAGCAGAAAATCTTACTATTTTCTCACTTTTAACCTTTAATTCTTTACTGAAACAAATGAAACAATTATTCACGAAAGGACGTATATCCTTACTTATTATTATTTCCGTACTTGTTATAGACCAGATTATTAAAATATGGGTGAAAACAAATATGTATATAGGTGAAAAGAGCTGTATTACGGAATGGTTTTACATTTATTTTACCGAAAATAACGGAATGGCTTTCGGTATGGAAATAGTTGGAAAATTGTTTCTTTCTTGTTTTCGTATTATTGCGGTGGGATTGATTGCTTATTATTTGGTTAAGATAATTAAGGAGGGGATGAAAATGGGTTATATTGTATGTATTTCGCTGATATGGGCAGGAGCATTGGGAAATATAATTGACAGTATATTTTATGGGGTGATATTTAGTGAAAGTGTTCCTTCCACTCTTGCTACTTTTGTGCCTGTAGGAAACGGATATTCTTCTTTATTCTACGGGAAAGTAGTGGATATGTTTTATTTTCCGATTATTGATACTACTTGGCCTGTTTGGATGCCTTTGGTTGGCGGAAATCGTTTCATTTTTTTTAGTCCGATATTTAATTTTGCCGATGCGGCTATCAGTTGCGGGATTATTGCATTACTTCTTTTTTATGGCAAGTATTTGAATACGACTTACCGGAAAGAGCATGAGAAGGTGGAAAAATAAATATGCCTGGTGGTGCTTGTTGGCGGCGTTGATATTAACAGTTGGCAGTTGTAAGGTAAAACATCCTAAGAAGGTTCTTTCGGAAACACGGATGGAAAATTTGCTTTACGACTATCACATAGCTAAAGCCATGAGTGAGAACTTTTCGTATAATGAAAATTATAAAAGAGCATTGTATATAGATTATGTGTTTCAAAAACATGGAACAACGGAAGAAATATTTGATTCCTCAATGGTGTGGTACACCCGTCATGTGGATGTTCTCTCCAAAATATACGAGAAAGTAAATGTACGCTTAAAAGCAGAGCAAGAGAAAATAGACAGGTTGATAGCTTTACGGGATAAAAAACCGATGAAATCGGCTTCAGGAGATAGTATAGATGTGTGGGCTGAAGGACGGGTGTATTATCTAAGCGGATATCCTTTGAATAATAAGATGACATTTATCCTTCCTTCAGACGAAAACTTTGAGAAGCGGGATTCTTTGTCGTGGGAAGTAGGTCATCGTTTTTTTGGCAATGTAATTGACTTGGTAGATGTTGCTATTATGTCCATGCAAATGGTATATACTAATGATAGTACGATTAGTGTAACAAAAAAGATATTTAAATCGGGAAAAGAATTTATCGGATTGAAATCTGATAGTTACGGTGATATTAAAGAGATAAAAGGTTTTATTTACTTCTCCAAAGAAGATACGTTGGAAAAGGGATTGTTGCTTAATGACATTGTATTGATGCGCTACCATGCCAAAGATACTATTCCCGAAATAAAAGTTGATACTTTGGAGAAGAAAGAAGAGCCAAAGGTCTTGGATGCTTCTTTATCCGAATCGCAGGAAGATAATTCCCCAAAACTCAATCAACGTCGCATTGAAAGAGTTCGTCCTACGGCAACAACAATAACAAAGGACGAAAAACAGTAAGAATTGTTTTAGCTTTTTACTGTTCTTCACTTAATAAATAATAATCAAAATAATATGTTTAGAACACATACTTGTGGAGAATTGCGTATCTCCGATGTAGGTAAAGAGGTTATTTTATCGGGTTGGGTACAACGTTCCCGTAAAATGGGGGGAATGACTTTCATTGATCTTCGCGATCGTTATGGTATTACTCAATTGGTGTTTAATGAAGAGATTGATAGTAATCTTTGCGAGCAGGCAAACAAAATAGGACGCGAATACGTGATTCAAATCAAAGGAAAGGTGAATGAACGTTATAATAAGAACGGGAATATTCCAACCGGTGATATTGAAATTATAGTCTTGGAACTAAATATACTTAATGCTGCTATAACTCCTCCTTTTACGATTGAAGATATTACGGACGGAGGGGATGATATTCGTATGAAGTACCGTTATCTTGATTTACGCAGGAATGTGGTTCGGGAGAATTTGGAACTCCGGCATAAAATGACTG
>SNRY01000311.1_pt1 | contig 17712 bp, 14 predicted proteins | sample 4693421 | NCBI WGS metagenome assembly SNRY01 (sample SAMN11003215, study PRJNA524138) | termite gut metagenome | isolation source: Bacteroidetes bacterial symbionts from single cell of protist host amplifed... | host: Streblomastix strix ... | reverse complement strand
TGGAGTTCAAAAGCTTTCATGCTGCGTGAAATTCCAAAGAGGTAATTTTTAGTCATTGAAACAGAAAAAGATTGAAATAATGAAAGAATATAACTATAAAATCAGCGGTAAGACTTACCATGTGAAGGTTAATGATGTGGAAAACAATATCGCTCACGTTGAAGTAAACGGCGTTTCTTATGATGTGGAACTTGAGAAGCCGGTTGAAGCCCCTGAGGTTAAAATTGAGCGCCCTGTTGCAGCCCCTAAAAAAGAAAGCACACCCTCCTCCCGTCCTGTATCAGCTAAAAAAGACGGAGTAAAATCTCCACTACCGGGCGTTATTCTTGATATTCGTGTAAATGAAGGAGATGTGGTAACGAAAGGACGGACAGTTGTCATCCTCGAAGCCATGAAAATGGAAAACACTATCAATGCCCACAAAGACGGAAAGGTAACAGCTATCAATGTGAATAAGGGAGATTCTGTGCTTGAAGGCACAGACCTTGTCATCATTGAGTAATTATATACATAAATAGAGTAGAGAGAAGTTATCCAAAGTTACATTTATACGTGAAAAAGCTACTTTTACTTATTATCGCTTGCAGTGTTGCAATATATACGGCGGCACAAACAAAGGTAAAGCCATTGACTACCTTGCAGCAGGAATTTATTGATCTTCGTTTTGGTATGTTCATCCATTTCAACATCCCCACTTTTATGGAAGATGACTGGGCTGATCCGGATGCTTCACCTATTATCTTCAATCCGGTGAAGCTTGATTGCAGTCAGTGGGCAAAGACGGCAAAGGCGGCGAATATGTCTTATGGTTGTTTGACAACCAAGCATCATAGTGGATTCTGTATATGGGACACTAAAACAACCGATTATAGTGTGAAGAATAGCCCGTTTAAACGTGATGTGGTAAAAGAATATGTTGATGCCTTTCGGAAGGAAAAACTGGAAGTCATGCTCTATTTCTCAATTTTAGACACTCATCATAAAATCCGTCCGGGACATATTACTCCACAACATATCAGCATGATAAAAGAACAGCTAACCGAGTTGCTGACAAAGTATGGAGAGATAAAGGCACTGATTATTGATGGTTGGGATGCTCCTTGGTCGAGGATTTCGTATGACGACGTACCGTTTGAGGATATTTACTATTTAATAAAGTCGTTGCAACCAAACTGCCTTGTTATGGATCTGAATGCCGCTAAATATCCAACGGAAGCCCTATTCTATACTGATATTAAGTCCTATGAGCAAGGGGCAGGGCAACATATCTCGAAAGATGGCAACAGACTTCCGGCGTTGTCGTGTCTTCCTATAAACTCTGCGTGGTTCTGGAAACCGAATTTCCCTACCACTCCGGTCAAATTGCCTGAGTTTATCGTAAAAGATAACATTGTTCCTTTCAACGAGGTTTACTGTAATTTTATTCTGAATGCAGCACCTAATAGAGACGGACTGATTGATGATAATGCCGTTGAGGCTTTTTACTCTATTGGGAAAATGTGGAAAAATGGAGGGAAGGTGAAAGCATTGCCTACTTATGAGTCTCCAATCATATCCAGCAATATGGCAAAACGTAAACCGGCAAATTCAAGTTGGAGCAACGATATGGCCATTATGGATTTTGCCAATGACGATGATTTTGGAACAGTTTGGCATTCTAACGGGGCAGTGAAACAACCTTGGCTGGAGATTGTGACGGGTGAAAGCGAACAACCGATTAATATGATTACTATTGTGCAACACGATAGAAATATCAAGAAATACAAATTGGAATATTTTCAAAACAATGTATGGCATACATTGTATGCCGGAACAAATGATGACGTAATAAAGATTCATCGCTTCGACAGGGTTTGGGCTGATAAGGTGAGAATTTCAATAGAAGAATTTAGTGCGCCACCTGCTATTGCTGAACTTGGGATATATAATGAAAGACGATAAAGTCTGTCCTATATAGTCATAATTGAATAGTTTCAAAAACCCTTAATATATGCATAATAAAAAATCAATACTCACAAACAATAAGATGGTAAGAATCCTGCTACTATTTGTATTCTTATTTTCGTTAATCACTGTTCGTTCGGAAACGATTAAACCACCGCAGAGTGATTTAACCTTATGGTACAAACAACCGGCTACCGATTGGATGACAACAGCTTTGCCGATAGGAAACGGACGCATAGGGGCTATGATCTTCGGAGGAGTAGAACATGAGCATGTTCAATTCAATGATAAATCCTTGTGGACAGGAAGCAAAAACAGCAGGGGTGCGTATCAAAACTTTGGAGATATAGACATTCATTTCAAAAAACATTCTAACTATACGGATTACGTACGTAGTCTCAATCTTGAGGATGCTATTGCCCGTGTTAATTACAAAGAGGAAGGAGTTTCTTATTCCAGAGAATATTTTGCCAGTTATCCGGCAAATACGATTGTTATGCATTTCACGGCAAACAAAAAAGGCAACATATCTTTCAGTATAAAACTGGATGGAGCGCATAATGAAAAAACAACGGTTAAAGACAACGGACTCGAACTATCGGGAAAGCTGACATTATTATCGTACAAAGCATCGCTGACGGTATTAAATGAGGGAGGAAATGTGTCGACTGATGGTTCATCCATACATGTGGATGCGGCAAATTCCGTAACAATACTACTTGTTGCCGCAACAAATTATGATCCCGCTTCGTTAGATTATCTAACAAAAAACAACTGGGAAGAAATAGTTGAATCAACAAGACAACAGGCTGTTTCAACAGGCTATCAACACCTGAAGAAAGAACACATAGCAGATTACCGTCTTTTATTCAACCGGGTATCTTTGAATATCGGCAGTGTAAAGGCTAAAATACCGACAGATCAATTACTCGCTAACTATTCAAAAGGAGATTATAATCCGGGTCTGGATGTTCTTTTCTTTCAGTATGGTCGTTATCTGGCTATTGCATCATCAAGGAAAGGATTTGATTTGCCTTCCAATTTGCAAGGTCTTTGGAACAATAGTAACAATCCGCCGTGGGAAGCTGATATCCATTCAGATATAAATATACAGATGAACTATTGGCTAACGGAAGTAACCAATTTGGAAGAATGTCATGTGCCATTTATAAATTATGTATATCATGAAGCTATGATACAAAATTCGTGGAGAGACATGGCGTCAGAACTGGGTTGTCGTGGCTGGGCAATGAAAACTCAGAATAATATTTTCGGATACTCCGATTGGGGTTGGCATCGACCGGCAAACGGATGGTATTGTATGCATTTATGGGATAAATATTTATTTAATCCACAGGAAGAATACCTGAAAGAAGTCGCATATCCGGTAATGCGATCTGCCTGTGAGTTTTGGCTTGATAGATTGTTTGTTAATGATAACGGGCAATTAATTGCGCCTGACGAATGGTCTCCCGAACACGGTCCTTGGGAGAATGGAGTAGTCCATTCTCAGCAGATAATATGGGATTTATTTACAAATACTGTTCAAGCCGGAAAACTCTTACATACAGATACCGATTTTATTAATGAATTGGAAAAGAAACTTGCTATTCTTGATAATGGACTCAATGTCGGAAGTTGGGGACAATTAAGAGAATGGAAATACACAGATGATGACCCTAATGATAAACACAGGCATATATCACACCTAATAGCACTATATCCCGGTAAGAATATTTCACCTGTTTTAGATAAAAAATATGCCGATGCAGCCAAAAAGACTTTGGATGCAAGAGGTGATAGCGGAACAGGCTGGAGCCGTGTATGGAAAATTGCATTTTGGGCGCGCCTACTGGATGGGAACAGGGCACACACGCTATTAAGAAATGCCTTACAGCTAAGCTATGATAAAGATACGGACTATATGGAAAAAGGAGGGGTATATGAAAACATGTTCGATGCTCATCCTCCATTTCAGATTGATGGCAATTTGGGAGTTTCCGCATGTATCTCGGAGATGCTTTTGCAAAGTCATTTGGGAGAAGTCCATTTGTTGCCGGCATTACCCGATGCATGGAAACAGGGCGAAGTGAAAGGGCTTAGAGCCAGAGGCGCTTTTGAGGTTGATATAAAATGGAAAGAGAATAAATTGTCTGCTGCAACGATCAGATCTCATCAAGGAGGTGTTTGTACTATCAGAACATATATACCCGTTAAAATAATAGACATGAATGTTGACTACCGGATAGATAATAACGGTCATTATATTATTTCAATAAAGACAGACCCGGGAAAAGAATATCAAATCGTTCCAATTTAATAACTTAATATCTGGAAATACTTAAATACAAAAATGTTATGAAAAACAGAAGTCTTAAAGTAATTGTACTGGTTGCGCTGGTTGCAATGTGTAATCTGTCGGTATTTGCACAGGTTACGTTATCGGCTTTATTTTCCGACAATATGGTTCTTCAACAACAATCCGAAGTCCCTGTCTGGGGAAAGGCAAGCCCTGACCAAAAAGTAATAGTGAAATCATCATGGGATGGCGAAGAATATCAGGTAACAGCCGATTTGTCCGGAAAATGGAGCGTAAAATTAAAAACACCTTCTTTCGGAGGTCCTTATGAAGTAATCATTACTTCAAAAAAGAACACAATCAAATTGAGAAATATATTGATAGGAGAGGTTTGGGTTTGTTCCGGGCAATCGAACATGGAAATGCCGGTTGCCGGTTGGGGACAGGTTGACAATTACGAACAGGAAATTGCTTCTGCCGATTATCCGCAGATACGATTGTTGACTATTGAAAAAGCAATAAGCTTCTCTCCATTGAATGACCTCTGTGAGGATCAAAAAGGTTGGACAATCTGTTCACCTTCTACTATCGGAGAATTTTCAGCTACCGCCTATTTTTTCGGGCGTAACCTGCATGAAAATTTGAATGTTCCTATTGGGCTGATACATACCTCATGGGGAGGTACTCCAGCCGAAGCATGGATGAGTAGCGAGGCATTGGAAACAGTACCCGAATTCAAAGAGTTTGTAAAGAGCATAAAAAATCTTTCGGTAGATGATGCCGTATTGAGATATCAGAATGAGTATGCACGTTGGCAGGCAAATGCTTTTTTGGCAGATGAAGGCTTTAATGACAACGTTCCTGTCTGGGCAGCTCCGACATTTAATGTAGACGACTGGAAAGAAATGAAATTACCCGGAATTTTGACTGAAAACAGCTTGAATAATTTTGACGGAGTTGTTTGGTTCAGAAAAACAGTAACGATACCGAAAGGATGGCAAGGTCGCGAATTAACCCTTAAATTGGCGGCAATAGATGATTGTGATATTACATACTTTAATGGGGTACAAATAGGCACAACCGAAGGCCATTATAAGCAACGCGTATATAAAATACCTGCACGATTGGTGAAACAAGGAAATGCCGTAATTACTGTCAGGTTAACAGATACAGGAGGAGAAGGTGGTTTTCGTGGCAATGCCGAAGATATGTGTTTAGTACAATCTTCCGATAAGAATGCTCTTCCTATTTCCTTAGCCGACACTTGGAAATTCAAATCTTCGTTAGATTTCAAGAAATTTCCCAATGCTCCCGTTTCTATTGTTGACGATGCGAGGGTTCCTTCAGTGTTGTTCAATGCAATGCTGAAACCTCTAACCCCTTTTGCTATACGTGGGATTACCTGGTATCAGGGAGAAGCTAATTCAAGCCGCCCTGAACAATATAAGACTCTTTTACCCTTGCTTATTTTAGATTGGCGGAAGCAATGGGGACAGAATTTGCCGTTTTATTACGCACAGTTGGCTAATTTCAATGCATCTTCTAATGAATATTGGCCGGAGTTGAGAGAAGCTCAAGCTGAAGCATTAAGATTAGACAATACGGGTATGGCTGTTACAATTGACATAGGTAATCCTTACGATATTCATCCTAAAAACAAACAAGACGTAGGGCTTAGGCTTGCATTACTTGCCAGACACAACACTTACAATGAAAAAGTAGCTTTTTCAGGTCCTGTTTATCAGTCGTATAAGATAGAAGAAAATCAAATTCGTATAAGATTCAGACATACAAATGGAGGATTGGTATCTAAAGGAGACTCGCAGTTAAAAGGATTTGTTATTGCCGGTCCCGATAAGAAATTCTATCAAGCCACTGCCATTATCGACGGTAATGATGTTCTTGTAAGTGCGCCGGAAGTTCAATATCCTCTTAATGTTCGGTATGCCTGGGAAAATTCACCGGTATGCAATCTCTATAATAGCGCAGACTTACCGGCTTCACCGTTCCGTACTGATAATTGGACAAGGCTGAAGCCCTGAAAATATCTCATGAATGTCGGGACTGAATCTACGTAAAAGCAAAAGATGATGCCAGAGTTGGAAATTAAGAAAATTCCAATCCGAATTCATCTTTTAGCATTATCAGCATTTTGTTTTTCTGCATCATCGATTGAAATTTTTCTGCCCGACTAACTGCTCTGACGTTTTCTGTGGGTGCACTCACACGTATGGTCATCTTTATTTCCTGATTTTTTAAGCAATCCCGAAGATAAGACTGCAATTCCGGGATAAGAGCGGTAAAGTCTTTGGCGGCAATCTCGTTATCAACTACCGCTTCAAAAGAAGTTTCGTTAAGGAGGATTACCCGAATGTTCTGCATACGCATGGCAATGGCTTTCCGCTCCAAAGGCATCTGCTTCGCATACTCTTGCCAATAATGGTTCAACCGGTTCTCATCGAACTGGTGATTTTCTTTAGGAACAGATGTTGGTTGAGTTTGTTCGTCGTTCGATACCGAGGCCTTTTGGGTTACCTCCTTTTGGGTCTTTTTGATGGAGAATCCCATTTCTGCCCCCTTCATTGCAGGAACTTTTTTCTCTTCTACCGCTTTTAATTTTAAGATAGAAGCCATGGTATCAGTAACAAGAATGGTGGTCTCCGGAGTAGTATTACCGACAGCCGGTTGATTTGCCGCAGGTTGTGTAAATATTGGTTTTATCTCTTGCTTAGGGCTATGCCCGGAACTTGTGTCTTCGTCTTCAGAAGCGGTGATTTGTGCTATTTGTATCAGAGTCAGTTCTATCAACAATCGTTTGTTTTTAGCAATGCGGTAATTTATGTCGCAATCATTACTCAACTTCATAGCACGATATAAGAAAGGCAGGGGAGATTTTTGGGCTTGTATCCGGTAACGTTCCCGAATACTTGCACCTACTTCCAATAGCTGAAGAGTAGCCGGTTCTCTACTAACCAATACATCACGAAAATGTGATGATAATCCGGTAATAAAATGCCCGCCGTCAAATCCGTTATTTAGTACGTCATTAAATAATAGTAAAGCTTCACTTACCTTATTTTCCAAAAGATAATCCGTCAATCGGAAATAATATTCATAATCCAACACATTGAGGTTTTCGATAGTCCCCTGATAGGTAATGTTTCCTCCGGTGAAATTGACTATCTGGTCAAATATCGAAAGGGCATCTCGCATACCTCCGTCGGCTTTCAGGGCAATCACGTTCAATGCTTCCGGTTCTACAGTGATGTTTTCTTTAGAAGCAACGTACATCAGATGATTCACCATATCGTCTATTGTAATACGATTGAAATCATATATTTGACAGCGAGACAGAATTGTGGGCAATATCTTTTGTTTTTCGGTAGTGGCTAAGATAAAAACGGCATGCTTGGGCGGTTCTTCAAGCGTTTTCAGAAAGGCGTTGAATGCCGATGTGGATAGCATGTGGACTTCATCAATGATATATACTTTATATTTTCCCACTTGCGGCGGGATGCGTACTTGTTCTACCAATTGACGGATGTCTTCGACGGAGTTGTTTGAAGCGGCATCCAATTCGTGAATATTATAAGAACGTTGTTCATTAAAAGAGACACAAGATTCACACGCGTTACACGCTTCCCTTTCCGCTGTGAGACTCATGCAGTTAATTGTTTTGGCAAATATTCTTGCACAAGTAGTTTTACCTACTCCTCGCGGTCCGCAAAACAAATAAGCATGTGCTAATTTTTGAGTGCTTATGGCGTTTTTGAGAGTTGTAGTCAATGCTTTTTGCCCCACTACCGACTCGAACGTGGAAGGACGATATTTACGAGCCGATACGATATAATTTTCCATAATGCAACTATCTTTACTTCGGATTTGTGCAAATGTAAATAAAAAATAATTTTACAAGGTTAAGTTTTAAGCTATAAGTTTTTATCTTTGCGCGGTATGAATCACAGGAAAGAAGTATGTATAAAATCGTAAATAAGTTAGTTGCCATTCTCCGTTTTATACGCAAGCATAAATATATATCAACGACAGTGGTATTTATGGTTTTTATCACCTTTATTGATGAGAATAACTTAATTCATCGAATCAAACAAAACAGGGAAATAGGTCAATTGCGTGGAAAGATAGAAAAATACAAAAAAGAATATGACGAAAGTACACGACAATTGAACGAACTAACCGAAAATCCTGAAATCATAGAAAAGATTGCCCGTGAGAAGTATCTGATGAAAAAGCCGAATGAAGATATCTATGTTTTTGAAAAAGAGTGATGAATAAATTCATATCCGCCTTATATTATGTAGGGGCTTCGATGATATTGGTCGGAGCAGGAACATATATTACCAAATGGACTCCTGCGCCTTACATCTATGTTGTTGGTGCGGGACTCTTTGCATTGGCACAAATAAACTCTCCTTACAGAGGTACAAACGTAAACATCAAGCGACTTCGCCGGCAACAAATTATTGGATCCATAGCGTTGGTTTTGGCAGGGATATTTATGTTTGTTACACAAGGCAATGAATGGATTGCTTGTCTTACCATTGCTGCCGTACTTGAACTTTATACGGCATATCGCATTCCGCAGGAAGAGAGAAAAGAAAAAGAGATATAAGACTTAGAGCCAGTTTAAATTTCTTTAAAAAAGAATCCAAAGGATTCGGATATTGACAGGAATAAGCGTTTCCAATCAAGTTTAAACAAGCTATCTATCTGTGGGGAAAAGTACTATAAATTATATCTAATTTAAGTTTATTAAGTTCATTTTCTCCACCTTTTAGTTTCACATAACTGGGACTCATATCATGATACACACTAATAAGGGTTTCACTTTGCGTATATGAATCCACATTAGAATTTATTTTAATGGGAACCAACATGGCTTTATCCCAACCGGTCTCTTCTTTCCATACTTGTTCGTTCCAACTAGTTCCGGCTGCTTGTTTGGCTTTATTTTTTTCTGCAATACAAGTCATAATAAGTTCTTTTATATTATTAAAAACATATTGATTTGTTGCGTACGTATTGCGCCTTGTATAATAAGAAGTAACATTGTCCGGTAGTTGGTTTGTTTTGAAGAACTCTTCCATATCTTTTTGGCGTACTAATAAAAGCGCTGCGGGAGGCTGCAGGCTAAACTCATTTTCACTATTTTGAGCATAATGCGTAAATGCCAGTTTTACCGAATTAATAGTGTCTTTTTCTAATTCGTCGGCTATTTGTTGAATGGGAAGCGTTACTTGGGTAAAGATACCGGCAGGAGATTTGATGTAAGTCCAATCCTGTTCTGCAATTTTCTCTTTCAGCTTTTCTTCCGCGTTCTTAAACTGATGGGCTTGAATAACTTCTTGAGTGGCAGCAAAAGTACGGGAAGCATAATAAAGAGAATCTTCTCCGTTTTCTTTCTGCAAATTGTTGCCGATAGAGTCTTTGAAATGATCTCTGTACACCATATTAAGATGTACTTTTTCTATATATAAGATAGTACCATCGCCATTATCATTTCTCACATAAATGCCTTGGAGTACATTTTCAATAAATGATTTGGAGTCTTTAAAATATTCCGGATGACGTTTACTTAACTCATAAATCTCTGTTCCGAACTTTTTCGAAAGCGGTATTCTTACATTAGGATAATAATCGTCTGCATTTCTCTCTTCTTTAGAAACAGAAAGGTCAACAGCCGTATATGATTGCCGTCCCAACAAACTATCCCGATGGTAATAATTTTCCGGGTCAATATTTGTGTAATGATTTTCATTTAAGTCTTTATTCAGACGATACGCGCTAATGCTGCAAACATTCAACGAATCTCCGAAATAAGAAGTATAGTACAACAACAATGTTATTGAATGTATGCTGTCCCCTGCCATAATGCCTTTAGGGTTTTCTTTGGTATATAGCGGTGGAAAACTGAAATTGTCCACACAATTTAATTGGGTAAGGAAGCCGGCTTCATACGACCCAAACTCAGGGTCTGTAAACTTGCCTACATATCCCATACTCGTTTTGGCATATACCGCCCCGGCGGGAATAGACTTTGTCGTAACGTCATACGATATATTCTTCGGAATTATTATGTCCGAAGGGGGTAACATACTCAGACCCAAACTGTCGGTTGTGTCGTTACATCCTCCTAATGTTAAGACAAGCATTAGTTTCCACAAATAGTTTACTTTCATAAATGATACGATTCTATTCCGATTGGTTTATTCTTTTTTCTCCGTTTCCAAAATGATATTGTAGAAATTGTTACAGGCTGTGGCATACTCTTCGGGTGTCTGTTGGTAATCAAGAACAGGTTTCTCATTTTGACGGGCATGTTCTATGATTTCTTCGTTCACATGTTTACTGTTTTGAACAATGCCATCGGAATGATTAACGGCAAGTTTGAAAAGCATAGTATGGTCAACTTCCTTTCCATAAATCATTGCCAGGTCTTTTTTATAAATACCCTTCAGCATCAGCTTATCAGCAAAATCAACACTAAAATTATTTTTAAAGGCATCTTCATATACAGACATGATTACTTTTGCATTGCGAAATGACGGGTCGTCTTTATATGCTCTCTTAATATACAGGGGAGCCAATGCCGTCATCCATCCGTGGCAATGTATGATATCAGGATACCAACGAAGTTTTTTTACCGTTTCCAATACCCCTCTGGCATAGAATATTAGCCTATTTTCATTGTCTTCATATTCCTTTCCGTTTTCATCTACAGTCAGTAGCCTGTTCTGAAAGTAGTCATCATTGTCAATGAAATATACTTGCATTCGTGCAACTTGAATAGAAGCAACTTTTATGATAAGCGGATGATCGGTATCGTCAATAATCAGGTTCATGCCGGAAAGCCTTATTACTTCATGAAGTTGATGCCTACGTTCATTAATATTCCCCCATTTGGGCATAAATGTTCTAACTTCTTTGCCTTTTTCCTGAATGGCTTGCGGCAAATATCTTCCGGCATTGGACATTTCCGATTCCGGTACGTAGGGTGTAACTTCCTGTGTAATGAATAAAACCTTTTTTATTTTTGTCATGATAGCCTAACCGTTCTCAAAAATGAATGTTCTCCGCAAAGATATAAAAAAAAGTGTGCGAAAAAACAAGATATTACTATGAATAAATCCTTATGAATTGTTAAAACAATGTATTACAGCAAGTTATATTGAAAAATAAAAGCCTCAAACAACAAGTCTAAGGCTTCCCTGAAGGGTGGAAGATGGGGCTTGAACCCACGACCTTCGGAACCACAATCCGGCACTCTAACCAACTGAGCTACATCCACCATGTCGCATTTTCTTTAAATGCGGTGCAAATATATGTATTATCTTTTAATTTGCAAGTATCTGTTATTGTTTTTTCTCAGCCTTGAAAGCTCTTGCTTATGCCACTTTCTTTCGTACTCTCTTAACAGTCCGTAAGCAATCCGAAACGTAATAATCCCTAAGCTTTTGAACTTATTTAAATGCACTACGGGTTTAAAGCAACCCGTTGGCGGAATTAGCGTAAAGTATTTAGTATAGCTCATACGGGATTCCAACGACTTTTTTAGCACTCGCTAGGCAGTCATCGACTCACTCCAAGCGGTTTTCATGGGCTTCACCGGGCATCCCTCCCCACTTGGCAATCGGGCATAGAACGGTGAGGAATCGGACATATATCGGACATGAATCGGACAGAACTGTTTAGCATATCGTAAGCATATGATATTCAGGTCGTATGCAGGTGTAAGGGAGAATACAAGATCACGAATTAGGATGTTTATGTACAACCTTCTTATCCCTATTTTTTACGCTTTTTAATTCCGTCAACGGGTTAAAGCAATATATTTGCATGAAATATTTCAAACAGATGATGATACAGATAAGAGATATAGTGGTAACACTTGATGTGTTTCGTGAAAAGTTCCTTTGCAATCTTGATGTATGTAAGGGCAAATGTTGTATTGAAGGCGATGCCGGTGCACCCGTTGAAGAGGAAGAACTGATACAACTTGAAAAGGTGCTTCCCATAATTTGGGACAGCCTCTCATCGGAAGCCCATAAAGTAATAAACAAGCAAGGTGTCTGCTACAAGGATAATGATGAAGATTTGGTTACTTCCATTGTTGACGGCAAAGATTGTGTATTTACTTGCTACGACGAAAAGGGACATTGTCATTGTGCTATTGAAAAGGCTTATCGCATGGGAAAAACAGATTTTTACAAACCGATATCCTGCCATTTGTATCCTATTCGAATAGGTAAAACCGGTGTTTACAAGACTGTAAATTACCACCGTTGGAGTGTGTGCAAAGCTGCCGTTCTACAAGGAGAGAAAGAGAATTTGCCTGTTTATAAATTCTTGAGAGAACCATTGATACGCAAATTCGGCGAAGACTGGTATGCCGAATTAGAACTTGCATCCAGAGAATTGAATATGAATAACATGCTATAACCCATAAAAACACATGTTTCTCCGACAAGTAAGGAAATACATTGAGCAAGAAAAACTTCTGTTGCCAAAAGCAAGGGTACTTGTGGCACTGAGCGGTGGCGCCGATTCGGTAGCGCTATTGCGTGCGCTGCTTTCATTGGATTTTGATTGCGAGGCTGCGCATTGCAACTTTCGTTTGCGCGGAAAAGAGTCGGATAGAGACGAAGCTTTTGTTAAAGATTTGTGCAACGCCTTGCGCGTTCCTTTGCATATCGCTCATTTCGAGACAAAACATCATGCGAAGGAAAAACAAATCTCCATAGAGATGGCTGCCCGTGAGTTACGTTACAATTGGTTTGCAGAAATAAAAGAAACAACCGGAGTATCTGCAATAGCCGTAGCACATCATAAAGACGACAGTGCGGAAACAATCTTACTGAACTTGATTCGTGGTACGGGCATCAACGGTCTGTGCGGTATTCGCCCGAAAAACGGAGACATAATACGTCCCTTGCTTTGTGTCTCTCGCAAAGAGATAACGGATTATCTGCATCATATCAAACAGGAATATATCACAGACAGTACTAATCTGCAAGACGATTATACACGAAATAAAATTCGTTTGCACCTGCTCCCTCTTATGGAAGAAATCAATCCTTCCGTCAGAGAGGCTCTTGTATCTACCGGCAAACATCTATCTCAAGCAGCTTGTATCTACAACAAAAGTATGGAAGAAGGGAAGAAACGGATATCGGTCAAAGAGGGTATTCGGATAGACGATCTGTTACGTGAACCTTCTCCTTGTGCGTTGTTGTTTGAGATACTGCATCCGTTAGGTTTTAACCCGTCGCAAGTGGAGGATATATTCCGGTCACTTGAAGGGCAGCCCGGCAAGCAATTTACAAGTAAAGAATGGCGCGTTATCAAAGACAGGGAACTATTGTACATCGAAAAGAGCGAAGAAAGGGGAGATATTCCTCCATTTAAACTCGTCATGGAAGAACGGATAGTGTCATCCGGCTTTATTATCCCTCACGACAAATGTTCGGCTTGTCTGGATGCGGATAAATTATCTCAACCTTTGACCATTCGGAGATGCCGTCAAGGTGATACGTTTGTTCCATTCGGAATGAAAGGAACAAAACGTGTCAGCGATTATATGACGGACAAGAAATTCTCTCTCCGGCAGAAAGAACAACAATGGGTACTTTGCAATGGAGAAGATATCGTATGGCTCATCGGAGAGCGGATGGATAACCGGTATCGAGTTGATGATACCACTCGTCGAATGATATTGGTATCATTATCACAAAGGTAAGGCATACTTTGCAAAACTACAAACAAGAAGAATCTAATATTTCTCTTTCTGAGAATTAGTTATGAACGAGAAGATAAGAAGAATGTTCATAACCAACGAATTATAAATATTTATATGCGTTTGCCCTGAATATAAACCCAATTTTTAACGAAAACAAAGATTTTATATTTATATTTGCGTAGGAAAAAATTACTATTATATGTTAATTAAAAAAAATGCAAATGAAAAAGGTTGTGAAAAACGGACTATTGCTGTGTGCTTTTTTTGGCACAATTTTATTGTTCAACTCATGTAAATCAGAAAATAATACGGCAGGAAGCGGAGCAAATACCGCTACCAGCGAAGAGTTGACAATCGTGGCGCACGTTACGGTATTGCCAGAATTTAAAGCCGAGCTGATCACTGCGTTCCAAAGCATCGTAGAAGAAACCCGCAAAGAAGCCGGAAACATATCCTACGGCTTATATGAAAACACCTCCGACCCTTTGAAGTTTACTTTCGTGGAAGTATGGAAATCGCAAACAGACATTGATATACACAATGCAAGCGCGCATTTCCAAGAATTTGCGAAAAAGTTAGAAGGAAAAGCAGATTTGGATATTTCCATTTTAAAGCAAAAGTTCTAAATCGAAGAAGCGGATAACGCCGGTCGGGTATTATTCGCTTTCCGGTTTTATGGTGTTCGCGCATTGCCATTTATTACTGCTCCGAACATGACTCATGAGATTTGTCCTCTCATGAGACATGTTACTATTGGCAAATTCTTTCCTTTTAAAGCTTGTATTTTTGCAAAACTACAAACAAGAAGAATTTAATATTCCTCTTTCTGACAATTGGTTATGAACAAGAAGATAAGAAAAATATTCATAACTAGCGAGTTATAAATATTTATATGCGTTTGCCCTGCTACGGATTATTTTCTTATGTTTTTTATTACCTTTGTTGCAATTTGCTAATTGTATGGATTAACATCTCATAAGCTATTATGACAAAGAAAAATCCCGAAAAAACCACATCCCAGTCATCATCCTTTGGTAGCGACCTTATTGCATTTCTCAAAAACGAGACTTTTCATTTTATTACAGGGCTTTTATTGGTAATTTTTTCCGTATATCTGTTACTGGCTTTTATTTCTTTTTTTTCTACGGGAGCAGCAGACCAAAGTATTGTTGAAGGCAGTCCGGAACTTTTGTCGTCTATACACAACGGAGTGATGAACTATGCCGGATCGCGAGGCGCACAGTTGGCAAATTATTTTATCAATGACTGTTTCGGCATATCCGTTTTCTCTCTTGTTGTCTTGGGAATAGTAGCGGGACTGCATTTGATGCATGTGCATAAATTCAACATCTGGAAGTGGTTTGTTTGCTGTTTGTTTTTGCTCATTTGGATTTCGGTGTTCTTGGGATTCTTCTTTATGAACTATTATAAGGACTCTTTTATCTACTGGGGAGGAATGCATGGTTACAATGCGAGTATTTGGCTAATATCGCAAGTAGGCACTCCGGGTACGGTGATGATTCTTCTTGCCACAGGCTTGTGCTTCTTAATATACGTAAGTACCAAAACAATCCTTTTGATACGGCGATTTTTTGATATGAGGCACATAAGAAGACGTGAAAGAATAATAACCCGGCATAGGAAATTAAAAGAAAAAGAAAAGTTACCGGCAAAGACCATAGAAAACGGTAATAGTGAAATTGCAGGCATGACTTTTGAAGCGACTGCACCGGACGATGATGTTTCGTTCATTGTTTCCCAACCGGAAAACGAAAAAGAAGATAATACGCCGTCCGATGATTTAAAAAATGAGGAATACGACAATGATGATAACTATCAAAGTTCGGAAACTCAGCCGTATAATCCGAAACTCGATTTGGAGAATTATCATTTTCCGACGCTCGACTTGTTGAAGTTCTACGATAATAGAGATTTAACTATCGACATGGAAGAACAGAAGGCTAACAAAGAGAAAATCACCAATACACTTCGCAGCTTCGGTATTGAAATCAGCACTATTAAAGCAACAGTAGGTCCCACCGTTACTTTATATGAGATTACTCCCGCGCAAGGCGTACGTATATCGAAGATTCGTAATCTGGAAGATGATATTGCGCTTAGTCTTTCCGCTTTGGGTATTCGTATCATTGCTCCCATTCCCGGAAAAGGAACGATTGGTATTGAAGTGCCGAACTCTAATCCAAAGATTGTTTCGATGCACTCCATTATCGGAAGTAAACGCTTTCAGGAATCTAATTTCGACCTGCCTATCGCTTTAGGTAAAACCATTACTAACGAAGTATTTATGGTCGATCTCTGCAAAATGCCCCATGTATTGGTGGCAGGAGCAACAGGGCAAGGCAAATCCGTAGGGCTGAATGCCATTATCACCTCTCTATTGTACAAGAAACATCCGGCAGAATTGAAATTTGTGTTGGTTGACCCCAAAAAAGTAGAATTTAGTATCTATTCCATCATTGAGAATCATTTTCTTGCCAAATTGCCCGGTGATGACGATGCAATCGTTACCGATGTATCCAAGGTAGTACAAACGCTTAATTCCATTTGCATAGAAATGGATAGCCGCTACGATTTGTTGAAGAAAGCCCATGTAAGAAATCTCAAAGAATATAATGAGAAGTTTTTCAATCGAAGGCTGAATCCGGAAAAAGGGCACAAATTCATGCCCTATATCGTAGTAATAATCGACGAATTTGGCGACTTAATCATGACTGCAGGCAAGGAAGCGGAACTTCCCATTGCCCGTATTGCTCAATTAGCCCGTGCCATCGGTATTCACATGATTATTGCCACACAACGTCCGACAACGAATATTATTACCGGTACGATTAAAGCAAACTTCCCTGCCCGTGTAGCATTTCGCGTGTCTGCCATGATGGACTCCCGTACGATACTTGACCGTCCGGGAGCCAATCAATTGATCGGTCGCGGAGACATGTTGTTTCTGCAAGGAGCCGATCCTGTTCGTGTGCAATGCGCATTTGTAGATACCCCCGAAGTAGAAGAAGTAACAAAATATATTGCCAAACAACAAAGTTATCCCACTGCTTTCTCTCTGCCTGAGTATGTCGGCGCAGGAGGAGAAAACGGTACCAACGAAATAGATATGGGACGCTTAGACCCTCTGTTTGAAGAAGCGGCACGATTGATTGTTATTCATCAGCAAGGTTCTACGTCACTCATTCAACGTAAGTTTTCCATCGGATACAACCGTGCCGGACGTATTATGGATCAACTCGAAAAAGCCGGAATAGTAGGACCAGCGGAAGGAAGCAAACCCCGTCAGGTAATGTACATGGATGAAAAAGAGTTACAGATGAAAATAAGAAATTTACAATAAAGTATATATTATCTTAATTTTTCGTAATATAAAAACGTTTCTTGTTTGTACATAACATGGTTTTCGGCGGATTAATACATAATAGTCTTTATTGACTGGTATTAACAATTACGTCTAATGAAATAATTAATACAAAATGAAAAGAACGTTTTATTTTTTACTTACAACGGTTTTGTTTATCCTACCGCTTGAAGCACAAACCGAACAAAAGGCAACAAAAAATATTCTTGAGATTTCTTACATGGGCTTTCTTCAACAAATCGTAGCGGCTATCCATTTCTATGCAAATGGAATTAAGCGTTTGTACTACCTTGGATACATCGGTAACGATTGCATCGTCATCACCGGGCAATT
>SNRY01000310.1_pt1 | contig 17714 bp, 14 predicted proteins | sample 4693421 | NCBI WGS metagenome assembly SNRY01 (sample SAMN11003215, study PRJNA524138) | termite gut metagenome | isolation source: Bacteroidetes bacterial symbionts from single cell of protist host amplifed... | host: Streblomastix strix ... | reverse complement strand
TTTTCAGTGGGGAATCTTTTTGTAAATTCAAAGTAAGTCATATCTTTGTATTGTTATGTTATTTAATAGTACAAAGATAAGTAAAAGATTTTAAATAAACAACACTAAAAGGGGTAATTCCGAAAAATATTTACATGTGTTTACACCAGAAATTAACAGCCCTGCCCGGCAAGGGGGAACGCCCTAATTATTAGCTTTATACCCCGTTTTCTATTTCGAGATATGATGCGCTTTTTGATTCGGAAATAATTCTATCTGCTGCGTAAGATGAGTTAATTATAGTCATAACGCAAATAGTTTACAATATCTTTATTGCTCGTTACCGGAACAAAGGTAAAGCCCCAATTATATTCCTGATTAGCCGGAATTTTATATCCGGGTTCCGGACGTGCTCCCCAGCTGTTATAACCTGCCACTCCCTGTTGCTGCATGTCGACACATATTTCCACAAAATTTCTCGGTGTAATATCATTCACATGAGTATTTCTTCTTAATACATCTTTGGTGGCAGCTTCGTTGTGATTGGCAGCTTCTCTTTCGCTAAAATTATTCCATTGGTACGGACGGTGAGTAGTTTCTTCCGAATCAAATTCTTCCACGCTATTTCGCAACGCATTAAATCCAACGGTTTTATCTGCTTGTATCAACAAGCCATTGCCATTTGTTTTACTTAAAGCCACCCAGCGAGTATCCGTATGATGCCCGTTTTCTTGCGGTCGAACGTAATTGAAATACATCTTATCGGCTGTTGTTTTATACCACCCTACTAATGTACCGGCATTGCGGTCGATGTAATTCTCCTCTGGACCTCGTCCGAAATATTCTACTTGATTCATATCAGCCGGAAGCCGGAAGCGTACTCCTATACGTGGAACTTCAAGTTCGGCTGCTGCTTTACGGGCAATTTCGTTTCCCGGACTGAAGGTCGCTTTACGAGCTTCTTCGGATAACTCTGTTTCAACTGCTTGCATTGTAGTAGAAGTAAACTTGACATTCACATTGACTATACCATTGGGGTATATTTTGTAATTTACGATATAGAGATTACCGGCTTTTAACAGATAATTCGCCGTAAATACAACACAGTTCTTTTCTGTTTTAGTAGAAACATCAACGACATTGAAATTCTTACTCGATTGTTTCCAGACTTGCAAACGTTTGGGGGCACCGTTACCGTAGTCGTTGTCCGTAGGTCCACGCCAAAAGTTGGGTTGCACTCCGAAACCGTCTTTGAAATATTCCACACCGTTTATCTTATAAGAAGTAACCCATCCTGTATTTTTATCGAACACAAAGTTTACTTTGGAAGAAGAGACAATCGTTTGACTTCCCTCTGTTTTCACCGTTAATTGTGAACCGTGAGCATCGTATGTTACCTTTTTATTTTCTATCGGCAAACGAAATTGATCGTAGGCAATGACATGACCGGCAGGAATCAGTGGTTCCGGCTGAACAGTCGTAACATCAAACTTGACGAAATATTCGACTCCCGCTTGGGGTTTCAAATTCTGAACAGGTATCGTTACTTCTTGTGACGACTGCGGAGCAATGTTTAACGTTATATTGCCTTTATTTACCACTTTATCATTGGCTTTCACTTGATAAGAAACCTTATATTTCTTCAAATTGGTAAAATAAAAACGATTCTCTATTAGAAACTTTCCGGCACTCAGATTGACGGCTTCAAAACCTACATTTTGATGCACATATTTCACTTCCGCCATTGCAGGATGCGGTGTGCGGTCGGGAAGAACAATACCGTTGCACAAAAAGTTACCGTCACTTGGAGCATTTACACCATAGTCTCCTCCGTATGTCCAATATTCTCGTCCGTTTTCGTCTTTTTCAAGAAATCCTTGATCAACCCAATCCCAAATATACCCGCCTTGCAAATTGGGGTATTGGTAAATAGCCTTCCATTGGTCCCAAAGATTACCGTTGGAATTACCCATAGCATGAGAATATTCCGATGGAACTACGGGGCGGTCACTACCTCTTACTCCGCTACCTTCCAACCATCCGGCGCTTGGATATTGCGGCACATACATATCGGAATTCCATTCCCACCCGGCACGTTCGTAATTTACCGGACGATTCATCAGGTCTCTTTCTTTTATCCAAAGATAGGCTTGATAGAAATTGTATCCGTTGCCTGCTTCGTTGCCGAGCGACCAAAGAGTTACCGAAGGGTAATTTTTACCGCGTTCGTACAAATTCATAATCCTGTCAATATGCAGTTTTAACCATTCGGGATTATTACCCAAACTGCCTCCTTTTCTAAGGTCGTAATACATTCCGTGCGACTCGATATTTGCTTCATTATACACATAAAGTCCGTATTCATCGCACAATTCGTAGAAACGTCTGCTTTGCGGATAATGACACAGCCGAACAGAATTTAAGTTATTTTGTTTCATCAACTCAAAGTCGCGAAGCATTAATTCTTCCGTCACATAATGCCCTGTCACCGGATTATGTTCGTGTATATTTACCCCTTTCAGTTTAATAGGCTGTCCGTTTACTTTGAATACGATGTAAGGTTGTCCATCGCTTGTCTTTTGGTCGATAGGTACGATTTCTATTTTCCGAAAACCTACGTTGAAAGGCACTATCTCCGTTGTTTCCCCTTCTTCGCTTACGGTCATCAATAGCTTATAAAGGTTAGGAGCTTCGGAAGACCACGTTTTTATATCTGGAAACTCTTTGTCGAATGACGCCGTTTGTATGGCTCTGGAAGCTAATGATACGTTTTGGGTTGCTTTGGCTACAAGATTTTTATTGTTATCCAACAATTCGTAAGCAACCGTTACGAGTTTCGTAACAGGAGCGTTGTTGCGAATATCTACTGCCAAATTAAAGAGGCCATTTTTATACGTATCGTCAAGCGTAGATACGATACGAAAATCCTTTATTGCCGTCTTAGGTTGTGAATACAAAAAAACGTCCCGCTCAATGCCGCTGATGCGCCAAAAGTCCTGACACTCCAAATAAGAACCGGTACTCCAACGGAAAATTTTAAGCGTCAATACGTTTGTTCCTTCTTTCACATAGTTATTGATAAGAAATTCTGCTGGATTTTTAGAGTCTTCGCTATACCCAACTTCCTGTCCGTTGAGATAAACATAGACTCCGGATTTAGCTCCGGCAATGTGTAGATAAATATCACGGTTATTCCAATTGGCGGGAATTTCAATGTCCCTGCGATATACCCCTACGGGATTTGCTTCGGGTAAGTTCGGAGGTTGCGGATTACGGGGTTGAAATTCATAACCATGATTGGTATAGATAGCAGTTCCGTATCCTTGCCGTTCCCAATTACCCGGCACTTTAATATCTTTCCATCCTTCAGTACTTACGGAAGGATCACTAATATTACCGGGCAAGTCTTTGTAAGAATCGACAAAATAAAACTTCCATGTTCCGTTCAATAAAGCATAATAGTTGCTTTTTTCATATTTACCGGACATGGCATCCGCTCGATTGCCGTAAGTCATAAATTCCGAACGAGGATACTCTTTATTGACAGCCACCGTTTGCACATCTTGCCAATACGGTTTTGCCGGATCCTGTTTTACGGAAGCAGAAGAAGACATAGGCGCTACAAGCAATTCTATTGCTAAAAACAATAAAGCGATGCTGTTGTTAAAAGTTAACTTAATCATATAATTGGAATTTAAAATGAACAGTATTGTTAGTTTAACATGGGTAATTCATTATATTGAGCTTTACTGTAGCACTATCCTTTTGCTTAAATCTTGCCAAATAATGCCGGATGCTACTTTGGTAAAGGCTTCTGCTTTCGTTCGGATATATTTTCCGGGAGGGGCAAACGCTGGATAGTCATTAAAAATAATTACTTTCGGAACGATATCACAGATTGTCTTCATCAGACAAAAATAACAAAAAATTAATAAACCCAGTAGTGCATTTGCAAAAATGCAAAAGACATCCCTGCAAAAGAGATAACTTTCAACTTCATAAGGGCGTTCCCCAAAGGGTCGGGCTATCCGCTACAATCCTTTTTGTTCGTACCCTCACAAAAAGGATTTTCGCTTCTATTCTTATCAATAATTCGTTAAAAAAATAAAATGATTATCCGTTGTTTCACCTAAGTTGTTTATCTTCGCAAAAAAAGCTGGCAAATATTATGAATTTACTAAATTTTGTATCTCAATATCCTGACGAAAGCAGTTGTAAAGCGAAATTTAAAGAGTACCGCGACCATCAAGGAGTTATCTGCCCCGTATGCGGTCACAGGGAACATTATTGGAAGCGGGATAAAGAAAGTTATGAATGTAAACAATGCGGTAAACGTCAAAGCCTGCGTGCCAATACCGTAATGCATGGTTCTCAATTACCCTTTCGTTATTGGTTCATAGCCATTCATCTATTAACAAGTACCAAGAAAAGTTTTTCGGCAGCAGAACTTCAACGTCAATTGGGTCATAAACGTTATGAACCTATTTGGAATATGCTTCACAAACTTCGCGGGATCATGGGCAAACGGGATGAACAATATTCCTTATCGGGTGTAATCGAATTAGATGAAGGCTTTTTTTCAACAGAAACGAATAATGAGGAGAAGCAAAAGCCACTAAAAAGAGGTCGCGGCAGTCAGAAAAAGAGTAAAGTTCTTGTTATGGCAGAGAGCCAACCCCTTGAAGGTCAAACAACCAAAAATGGCAAGCCGCGTAGGGTGGGACATATCAAAATGATTGTTATAAATGACTTAAGAGCAGGGACGATAACACGGTAGATTCAACTACTCAATGCAACTGTTTGTTTTATGATTAATATATTTAAAGAAGCAAAATTTAGGGTTATCAAAGTTAAGCAATTTTCTAGGTCTTCGATTGAGTTTATGTTGGATATTTACGATTTGTTCATCCGTATAGTCTGTAAAGGCCTCTTTTTTAGGAATATATTGCCTAATAAGTTTGTTCGTGTATTCGTTTAAGCCTCTTTCCCACGAAGAATATGGATGCGCAAAAGACAGTGTCCATAATATTGTGTAAATGGAAACTACAGGTTAAGAATCTTGTAGTTTTTTATTTATGTATAATTTTGAAAAAAGCATTATTATGGACATTCCCAAAGAATTTTTACGTAAAGAGTTCGTTAGTCAATTTACGACTGCCGATGAGGTTGATACCTTTCTTCGTCAGCTTCATTCTCGTTTATATGAGCAGATGCTTGAAGGTGAGCTTGATGCTCACTTAGGTTATGAGAAGCATGCCTTTTCAGGCAATAATAGTGGTAATTCCCGTAATGGTAAGTATCCAAAGAAGATTCAGACCGAACATGGTGAGTCTGTGATAGACATTCCCCGTGATCGTGATGGTAGCTTTGATCCGGTGATTGTACCCAAACATCAAAGCCGTGGCATGTCTATTGAACGATTGGTTATTTCCTTATATGCTAAGGGCATGAGTGTTTCTGACATTGAATCAGAAATGGCTGAGATTTACAAGATCAACCTCTCTACATCTGCTATTTCCCTTATAACGGGTAAAGTCACCCAGTCTGCTTTGGAGTGGCAGAATCGCCCTTTGGATAGTTTATATATGATTGTTTGGATGGAGGGTATCGTGTTCAAAGCCAGGGAAAACGGTAAAGTCATTAATAAAACCGTTTATCTGTGTGTGGGTCTAAACAAAGAAGGTCTAAAAGAAGTTCTTGGTATGTGGGTCGGTAAGACAGAGCGCGCTTCCTTCTAGATGGGTGTTCTGACTGATTTAAAAGCCCGTGGAGTAGAAGATATTCTCATTACTGTAACCGATAATCTAAATGGCTTTACCGATACCATAAAAAGTGTCTTTCCTGAGTCTACCACTCAGATATGTGTTGTTCATCAAATCAGGAATTCTTGCCGGTATGTAGTTTGGAAAGAGAAAAAAGAGTTTTCTTCTGACCTTAAAAATATCTACAATGCTCCTACCAAAGAGGCTGCTAGCGCAGAGCTTGACCTTTTTGAACGGAAATGGGGTACTAAATATCCTTATGCCATCCGTTCCTGGAAAAATAACTGGGATGAATTAACCTCATTCTATGATTTTCCTCTAGAGATCAGAAAAATCATTTATACCACTAATATCATCGAAAATCTAAATGGTAAGATCAGAAAGTACACCAAAAACAAACTTTCTTTCCCTAATGATGATGCACTCAAGAAGTCGGTATATCTGGCTATTGCAGAGATAGAAAAGAAATGGTATCAACCTATTTGGAACTGGGGACTGATATTTAACCAGTTTTTGACTATATTTGAAAATCGGATTAAGGTTTAAACCTTAATCCGATTACCTGTAAGTTTTGACGTTTACGCAATATTATGGATAGGGCATTGCTAATCATATATAGATAATAATGATATTTGTTAAGTTATAGTTCGTTTATCTACATGAATTACAATTAATATAATATTACGATTTTAAGTACGTGATAAGAATTAGTTTATATTATTATTTTTTGCATTACTCTGTAAACTAGAAAGATACAAAATAAATACTATCAATTAAATTATATCATATACTTATTTAAAAATGATAATATCTATACATAATTAACAATGCCAAAGATAAACTACTTTCCGAAGTTGGAAATTTTATATGATCTGTACCTAAAGCATGTTCTAAATTAAATATATTGCCATGAAGCTGATCTAGCTTTAGTTTTTGGAATTCTTCCTCACCAAAGAAAAGATATGGATCGGTTGTAACAATCTGGTAAGCAACTTTCAAAAATCGTTTTTTTGATTCTTGATTGAAATACTTTTCTATATCACACCATTGATTTTCTTTATGGACAATTCTGGTATACCAGAATCTCATACGATCTGAGTCCGATTTGAATTTGTGATCTTCTAGAATACGATCCCACAGAATAGCTCCAATTTGGTCTATATCAACTTTCCATGCATTGATTTTTACTTCATAATGAGATGCAGTTTCTTTGAAAAGTTCTTTAGTAATTAATTCTTCGACATCAGGAGTTTTTGGAAAAAGCTCCTCTTGCTTTTGGATTATTTCATCAAAAAGTTCTTTTTCAATGATTAACTCGTTATCATTTCCTCTTGGATAAATTTGATTGTAAAGATATTCTACAAATTTGAATTCGTTAAGATGATTGATAATGAGCTTGTATATATGTACATTGTGTATTTTTTATTTTACCTTCTTTTTCTTCAAGTAGATGATTTTTAGCTGCATTCTCAATATCTAATCGAAGATTATTTTCTTTTTCGTATTTTTCAATCAATTTGAGAAATCCTCCTTTTGTGAGATTTTCTTCCTGTTGAATTGTACATAAAAAAGTAATCTCATTTTGATATTCAATTACAGTTGATATTTTTTCTGATGCACTCCGGATTAATTTGGGGATTTTTACTATTCCATATACCAATCGAATCCAATCTTCTTCAATTAAAGCGTCTATATTTACATTCAGACTTGTGTTGTTTGTAAACTGCTTTTGTATTTCTATCAATTCGTTGTATCCAATGCAATAATATTTACTTTCTGAGGTGTAATATAAAATGTTTGCATAGAAATGCGAAGCTCCCCATTGAATATCATCCATTAAAAACTCTCCTTCTCTGGGATGTTTTCTTTTTTCTTTATAGAAGAAAATGGATTGATAGAATTCATTGATTTTATCTCTTAGCATTACAGTTTGTTTTATTTGTTTCTCACCTGTGAATTGTGATGTTCTATGCTTTTTTTAGAAATGTAATGCTTTGCATTAAGAGATTCTGGTTCTAATCGAATTGCCTTAAAATCCAGCAATACATGACAATTTGGACATACGCGAATCATATTTTCGAGAATATCCTTACCTTCATGCGGTTTCCCTAATGGAATGATATGGTGAATTTCCGAATATGGCTTATTTGTATCAATTATAAGTTGGACTCCACAAAGTTGACAAGTATGATTATATAGTTTCTTTAATTTATCCACCAAACGTCTATTACGTAAAATGACAGCCAATTCCCTTAATACTCTGACAGTATCTTCTGCGTCTCCTCTTTTTATGAATGCTTTTACTTCTGATACACCTTCGATTAAAGTCTTTTTTTCGTTGTAAATCAGGATGAGATTGATATTCTTGTTCATTGTCAAACAAGATATATCCATTTTCATCAAACAAAACTCCAGGAAATTTAGTCAGGTTATGATACCATTTTCCATCTTTTCTATAAAGCGCCTGTTTAGCTCCCAATTGCAGTACTGTATTAAAATATTTTCCTGTCATATAAAGTCAGCATCGTTAAAATATTTGTCAATAATATATCTTGCTAGTCCTGCGTATTCTTGGTCAGAACTTTTGAATCTTTTTAAGATTCTCATTTCCTCCCTCATAACACCTTCAAACCAAGTTCTTTTTTCTTCTGTATCGCTATAATTATTATAATTCTTAATAGCTTGTTCTACTCTTCGAATTTGTGCTTTAATTTGAATTATTTTTTCTTGTCTCGCTTGGGATAAATTTAATCTATGTAGTGCGTAAACACGAATAGAGGATTCCGATTTTTTATGTTCTATAGGATTTAATCCATCGCTAACAATAATAGCTCCATCATCACCATATTTAAAGAATTTCTCTATTTCATCATCCTTACAAGGATTAAGCAAAAGTCTTTCCGATTCTTCTCGATCAAAAGCTTGATTGTAAGTTGCGCGATCGATGAGGTAGATATTTCCATGCGTATGTTTCAAACGATATCGCTCTGAAGCAAGTGGAAATTGATTTAACTTTCCTAAAACAGTTTTTTTAATAATACCCCCATCAAGGATTTCATGAGTATTTGTTTGATTACAAAAAGGACAAGCGAATAAAAGATTTTCCCAGTCGGCTGCTAACCAATAATACCCGGGTTTCTTAGAGTTAGCTTCTTCTATTTTTCCTTTAGGCCTAAAATGTTCAATATCCCCATTATAAATAGCTGTTATCTTACTTTCGCAATAAGCACATTTACCATGGAACATTCTTAATAGTACTTTCCTTACATTTATATCAGAATAAACAGAATAACTTCCTTCTGTCCTACCTCCTCTTTTTCCTGTTTTTTGATATTTTGATTGATGATTAATAGGATCTCCAAAGAATATGATAGCATCTTTAGTTTCCGCTTCACCGTTACTCACGGGATTTAATCCATGCTTAAGAATGTCGGGAATATCAAGTCTATTAACTTTAATCATTGCTATCTAGATTTAGGGTTCTCCAAACCTCTTTCACTCTCCGAATAGTTTCTTCTTTGAGTTCTGCTCTACTTAATGGACTTTTATTGTAGGCTATCTCTTGAGCAAGCAATTTATCAATAACAGTATACATAAGCTCTTCTCTCAAAGAACCACCCATTTGTTGTTTATTCCTCAACAGGTCTTTTAGAAGATCTATCTCTTCTCTCTCTTGTAATGTGGCATTTTCATTCTTTGCTAATAATTCATAGTATCGATTAAATTGAGCTTCTATTTCAGGATCTACTAAGCTACTTAATCCAAAAAACTCGGATGCTAAGATTTGATCTACCCGTAATATCGAAGGATCTGGTAATTCTTTTATGGCAACTACTTCATTTTTGATATTTTTAAGTAATAATATCTCATTTCCCTCTGTTCCTCTCAAGCAAAGCGGGTGATGTGTAGAAACAATAAAATTGATGTTAGGAAAAACAGCACGCAGTTGTTTCACAATTCTCATTTGCCACCTTGGATGCAATTGGTTCCCTAATTCATCAATCAGCACAACTCCGGTCATCTTATCCATATCTGAATTACCATCAGATAATTTCATCATTATATCAACTGCAAGAATAATTGTGCTTTTAAAGCCATCGCTTAATTCAGAAAATAGCTTCTCCGAATTTTTAAACATAATCTCTCCGTCTTGAATAGTAATCTCATTATCTGGAAAATCATGAGGCAAAAGTTGTTTGATTGAGTAGGCAATCCTGTCAAACAGTTTAGAGTTGGTCTTGTATATTGACTTTAGCCATTGGGTAATATCATTAAGCGGTCTTATTGGTTTAAATAAGTTCTCATAACTAACTTTATTGATGTTTTTTTTAGTTAGACTTTCTGCCTCATCAACAGAAAGCCTCAGAGAGCCATATCCAATTAAAGAAGAACTAAACTTACCTGTTTGATCGATCGTTTTATCTTTCCTAGTTAAAATTGTTCGAATGGCATTATTGCTATTTCTTTCCTTTATTTCAATTTCAGCCTTTTGTTTTCTTTTTTTTATCAAACTATCAATTAATGGTATTAATGTATTTTTATCTGTACTCAGGCCAATTGCAATAGCTTGTAGAATAGTGCTTTTACCAACACCATTTTCACCTAATAGGAAAAGCCATGATTTTTTATCTAAATCATCGTCTTTAAATTCTATTCTAAGATTATCAATTGATTTGAAATTCTTTATATGAATATATTCGATTGGAAAATAATCGCTACTTATTAAATCTTTTTTCTTTTTATCTTTTTTACTTTGATATAGTTCAAAATCTTTGATTAAATTAGTTTTATGATTAAAGTCGCCTAGTATGAGAATTCCCTCAAGAAATGGCGTTTCTCCTAGTTCATTAAACAGAACCCACTTTTTGTATGCTAAAAATGAGTTTTGGCTGTCCTCATTATAAATGCTATGGATATAATTTTTCTCTGCAACACTAATTGCATTAATTCCTTTCTGAACAACTTTCTCCAAAAGATCAATAATCTCTCTCTTCGCTTTTTTTCTTGATTCAATTAAACTTGTTCTATCATTCAATCTAAGTAACTCAATTGTCTGTTCAGCCTCATAAGTTTTGGCGAGAATAAATCCCTCATGATTATAATAGAAATGTTCTTCTGGGTTATCTTCATAGGGATTCAAAAGTAACCTTTCTTCTTTGGTTAAATCGTCATTTTTATGAATAGCTCGTTTCCCTTTAATAGGAAAATAGTTCGCTTTATATTGATTACATTCTTTGCAACAATAGACCAAGTTATCCCATTCAAAAGTCAACCACCAATACAAATCCTGATAGTACTCTTTATTATCTCTCACTCCATTATGAGGTCGATATCTATCAACCGTTCCTTGAGTAGGGGTTTCTATCCCTATTTCGCAATATCCGCATTTCCCATGAAAAATCTCATGAAGATATTTCTTTAGTTCATTATCTATTTCTTTATTGAAAGGGAAATGATAGCGTTTCTGGCTTCTGTTTTTATAGGAATAGAATTCGTCTAATTTTTCTATGGCTATATATACAATATCTGATTGAAGGTAATCCGGTTTTTTACCTCTTTCTACTTTTATCATCGTCCCATTGTCTTTTTAACAAATCGTTCCAAAATTTCTGTACTTGGATGATTTGTTAGTGAAATAAGCTTATTTGCTATTGCTACTGGAATCAGAGCGTTTTCATAAATATCACATCTTAATTTGTCAATATTCATAAGAATTTCTTGAATATTTTTCAAATCTTTCAGTTCTGGTTTGCTATAATATGTGTTGTGATTTTCAACAGGAAGGGTCAGCACATAGACCCTTTCATCGAATGATTTATAGATAAATTTTCCACTGTAATATGATGTGCTTCCATATTGTTGCTCTTTATGATTTCTCACTTGAATATAGTTATAGGTATGCTCATTATTTAATAAAAGTACTTGTCCTGGTTTTAGCTTATCTTGAATTTGTTTGGCATGGTCAACAAAAGCGCCTGAAGTTTCCACACCAATCAAATTTATCTTATTACTTTTATTCAAATAGTTTAGTAATGCTTGCATAGGTTTATGCATATTTGCCGTTTCTCCACCAAAACTTAGCGGTCCATCTTTTACAAAAAGAAATCCATTTACTAAGCCATTTTCGATTTCTAAAAGTCGCTTAACTGTGTGAATTATGAGAAAACTTTCAATGGCACTTTCTAAATAAGTAATGATACCGGTGGCTCCGGTGTCATTATCGACCTTTTCAAACAATCTAAGAATGTCAGTAATAAAAATTTCTTTTTTACATGTCGTACACTCCCATGAATAATCTGGGAATCTTATTTTGTCTTTTTCTATAAGAATATTTCTCTCCTCACAATGAGGGCACTGGGATAATGGATAGCTGTTTTTTGTGGATGTCGGATTATAATTTTCGAAAAGAAACCAAAATACGGTTTCAAGTAAAGGTGTAGTGCCGGAATGGTGTTTCTTGAAGAAATTATTTATCGTTTCTCTCACTGTTGTTTTAAAATCAATCCCTTTCTTTAAGGTAACATTCTTAGTTGGCAGAACAAACTTCTCTCGTTCTATTTTTTTCAATCTATTAATATCGGATGGCGAGATAAAAGGCTTCCTTTCCATTTCATCTAAATCAGCACCTTTAATGAGCAATGAGCCGAATTGAAAAAATGTAATAAGGGAAGACGGAAAACTTTTCTTGACCGGAATAGTCGTATTTTCTCCATCAACAGCTATAATGTATTCTATTGAATTTGTTTCAGGGTAGATAATATCATGTACGAGACTAACATCTAAATCAATATTCTCTGCCTCAATTGGTATTTCACAATTATTGAGATATTCTTTTACTTCCTCATCATTAATAATATAACTATGAGAAATACGACTTCCACGCTCAAAGCTATTACTCGAGTAATTATTATCCATAAATGTTAATTATTGAAACAAATCAATTTGTACAGGGACAACAAAAGGATTTGAATAAATTTTCATGCGAACAAATCCTTTATCACTTTTTGCACTAAATCGAATTAATGAGTCTGCAAAATCACTAAAATCGTAGAATTTACGAAGTTCCTTTACTTCATCTTCGTTATTTAAATGAGCAATAAACCAATTTTGTGTATTTTTCAGGATATTGGAACTGATTGAACTTACTTCTTGTGTTGCATAGACCATTCCTAAATTTAGCTTTGCTCCCTCTTTTGCTATTCTGTTATATATTTGGCTTAAATCTTTGTCATCTTTTTTGGGGAAAAGATTATGAGCTTCTTCAAAATAAAACTGAATAAAGTTATTAGGTTTTGCATCAATGAAATTCTTCATAGATGAGTTAAAAATAGCTCTACATATTTTTCCTGAATATAAATTTTGGATTTCAGGATCACCTTGTGACAAATCCACAATTACTATTTTTCCTGTTTTTAAGAGATTACAAATGTTCTCTTCATAAAGATTTGTTCCAAAAGTAGTATGATATTTTAAAAGTGGTTTTAATTTGATAAAGCTATTCACCGGACCTCTTTCTCCAGGGTTTCTATATTGTGTTAAGAATCTCAATAGAGCTTTTAAATCATTATCTGCCCATTGTTTCCCTTTCTTTGGTTCATAATTTTTAAGATAATCCCATGTATCATAGTTTTTCCAAACTTGCGTAAACCAAGTTATAGCCTCATCATAGGAAATGCCCTTCTTTGGATCTATACCTCCTTCTTTAACTTGGTTATTGATTTCAGCGCAACCTTCGAACTTTAATTCATCCTTACCGGGAAGTTTAAATCCTGCCAATTTTAAACAGCATTTATAAGCAGCTACTTTTCGTTCAAATCTTATTTTTTCGCCTCCGGTAGGCTCTTCTATATTTTCAAAATTAACCCCAAGAAAGTCTTCTACATAGTCAGATTGCTTTCCAAACTGTTTAAAATAGCCTCTAATGATTTCTTGCCCAGCAACAATCTTTTTATAAAAGTTTATTTTTAAGACTTCAAATCCATCCTTTTCCAACACACTGTATCGGGTTACATTATCTTTAAATTTTTCAAAAATGGCTGTTCCGTCCTGTAAGTTCTTATTTGCATATTCTCCATTAATATCAAAAATAATTTGCCCAACTTTTTGTCTAGGTATTTCATTCTCATTATAGGGGGATAGATTATCATTAAAGTTTACAGAAGTAGTTGTCGTTGAATTAGATTTATCGGATAATTCTTGTGTCGCCTCAATTAATTTCTTTACTGTGTTAGACTTACCTGTCCTAGTCATACCAAACAAAGCGGTTCTTTTCCCTAAAATATCTTTGGTATGCATATAAACTTTTTCATCCGAATTTGAAGATCCCATACAGTTCTTTCTACTAGAACTATATCTTACAACCCCAATTTGAAAATTAGAATCAGGCTTTAATGGACCATCATTATCTCTTAGATTCACAATTCGTTTTAAATATTTACCGGATGGTTTGTAAACCCGATAAAGATGTGGTGAATAGAAATTTTCAACATCTGCTCCAAATTCAATTTTCCCATCTTTTGTTTTATGAAATGTTCCTAAAATAGAGCATTCCAAACCAGAACAGCTAAACTCAAATCTTGTGAACTGGTCAATTTGCCTATCTTTTCCAGCAGTTTTCAACTCTTCCTTATAATGCTCAATTCTTGAACTAATCACACCATTGTCACTAGGTATACCACAAGGTCTTAATGCTCTTAACAATAAAGCTTCAGGAACTATTTCATCGTCAAAATCATTTTCATAAAAAGCTAATAAAAAACAACCTTGCGCAATGCCTCCAACACTGTATTTCCAACTATCACATGTAAGCAAGCTGGTTTTGTCATAATCTATTTTAAAAGGATGACCAATAAGATTCTTTGGATCGTTGGCTACTTCAAAAATATCAACATTGGAGATATTTTCAAGTTCTTGACTCAAATTTCCCATATTACAATGATTTTAAGGGTGATTTTAATTCAGGCTCACTAAAACGAATAATTCCTTGTTCAATATATTCTTCTTTAACTTCAAATGAAACCCATTTCCTATTTAATTTTTCAGCACAATATCCGGTAGTATTGCTGCCTGCAAACAGATCAAGAATCAAGTCATTCTCATTAGTCAAAAATTCAATAAAGAAATTGATAAGTCCTCCTGACATCCTTGCAGGGTGAGGTGTGATCCCGTTCTCTCTACAGGTTTTTAAGAAAAAATCATTTGAATTAGTATTTGAAAAACTTAAAACACTATGAGGCAATCTAACTTCTCTTTTTTCATCTAATGACTCTAATTCAAAGAAGTTATGAGAAATACTTCCTCCATGATCTTTCAAAAATCCCTCCTCACTAATATTATGTTCTGATGGGCGTTTACCCGCATTGTATTTCCCTTTTTTCAAAAGCTGTAACATGCTTTTACTATATGGTCGTAATACTTTGCTATTATCAGCCTTAGGAAAATCATTCTTTGCTATCCACCAAATATGAGTATAGCTATCAACAGTTCTAAGTCTATTTACGGTAACCCATTGAGCTGGAGATGGTAGTTTTGATGGGTTATAGCAAATAAACTCCTGAATCAATCTTAAATTTGTTACGGGGTGTTTTACTAATCCCAAAAGGCATTCCAAATGAAGTAAAGACTGAACTGGTCTTTCTGGTTCCCAGGCATTTCCAATTTCGATAACGAGCGAACCGTTTTCTGCTAATAAATCAGAAAAAATAGGAGCAAGTTCAGTAAACCACTTTAAATATTCACTACCCTTTTCATTTCCATATTGCTTTTTATTATTCAAGGGAAATGGGGGAGAAGTAATTATCAAGTTTACTTTTCCTTTTAACTTGGCAATTTTTTTATCATTCTCAAGTAATTCAATTGAATTTCCATGAATCAGCATGCCTAACTCAGATTTATATGCTTTAAAATTTTTAGCCATTTCGATTCTACTTATATCTTCTCTATTATCTCTTTCCTTACCACCACCCATGCCTCCTCATTGTTATATTCAATACCCGGTTTGAGGATAATATGAATATCATCTAAAAATTCATGGTCAGTCATTTTTTCGTCCATATTGATAAGGAACTGTTTTTGTGTAGGCGGTTTGTCAACCGAAAACTGCATGTAGGTCTTGTAACAACGGATAATTTTTTGGGAATTGACTTGTTGGTCTCTCAAAGCCAAATATAAATCGAATAAATCGCGACCTTTTCGGCGTTGGTACAATGCACGCAATTTTGTTCCCAGCAATTCTTCCAACTCATAACCTGTCAACATGCATTCACCCGAAAACCAACCATTCTCTACCTTGTAAGGAATTTGCTTTAATCCTAACACATGAAAATGTTCACGAGTGTTGATTTCAATTTTCAACCGCATGGTTGGTACAGACGGATCTTCGGTTTCGAAACGGTAAATAATTGTATTGTTATGAATATGTTGTTTGACCGTTCGTTTTGTTCCAAGAAAAGCAAGCCGTTGGCGGATTTGCTTCAATATTGGATTAATGGGTTCTGAATTGATTTGTACCAAATCAATGTCCTCGGAATAGCGGGATTGTGGCTGCAAATACAACTTATGCAATGCTGTACCCCCTCGAAAAGCCAAGGCGTTTTTTAGCAAATCATCCGAAAATATTTCAACCAAAGCCCTTGCAATAATCAAGTCTTGCTCCACTTGTGCATCAATGGGCCAAGGGGCTTGCTCTTTCCATTCGTCGATATATCGTTTCGGTATCATAAGTCGCTTTCTATTTCCATGTTTTTAATTACTTTCCATCTATTATTTGCATCGCCTTTCTTTGCTTTTTGTGGCGAAAGTGGAATAGGAAAGAAGTTCCGTTGATTTAAAACTTGCCATAAATAGTTGGCTAATTTTTCTTGTAAAAGTTCTGTTTCCAAAACATAGCCTAATCGCTGTATTGCTGCCGTATTGGTATAATGCTTGGCTATTTTTACAAGCGTTGTGATTTTCATCTTTTCAACTAATTCCTGTAATACCGAGACGATGCGATTGATGCCAAATACACGGGTATAATCAAAGAAATCTAATGCCGTTAATTCTGGTAGAGAAACATTCATATAGCCGGCATTGGTCTTTTGTTGCGTAACGCCATCTCGTACCCAATCGTTTTTAGATAGAAATGTTATTTTTAATTTGTTGTTTTTTATGTCTCTTGGCGCAGGACTTTCGGCAATAACAAAAAATTCCATCGGCTGCTGATGTGCTGCCCCATAAATAGCAGCAGCCGAAAGTAAAGCCACATAGTATAGCTTATTCAAGGATTTCATTAAATCATCAATGAAAAAATAGGGTGGTAACATGCCTTGCTTGGAATATTCGGGCGGAATAATGGCATAAAAACCTTTGCGGATTTGGGCAACTTGTTTCTTTGACTTATATCGATATAAAACTTGCAGAAGCGTTTCTTCTGATAAATCAAAACGAGTTCGCAACTCATCAAAAGTAAAGATGAAACGTCCTTTTGATTGCAATTCCACAAGGAAGCCATCCCAGTTGGAGTATTTATCTTTTTTTATCGTTCTTTCCATAGTACGTATTTGCAAACCTCTACATGATTTGTAGTGATTTGCAAATATAAACTTTTTATTCATAACTAGCAAAATACCTCCTTTCAAAGAGGAAAGTAATTGCTCTAAAACATGAAAATATCTGTAGAGTAGTTTGTAGCAAATTAGAATTTTCCTGTTTTTTGCTTACCTTTGTAGGAATTAAGTCGCTCTTTGTGCGAGAATGAAGCGAAATAAGGCAGTTCGCTCGTTTCTAAGTAGTTACCTATTAAGAATTTTATTCTTGTAACTTGCTTATCTGTAGATCAAAAGGCTGAATCCTGTGTCTTGGCATGTAAAAGATACTGTTTTAAAAAGCAAATACAAAGCAATAATTTTTTTCATCTGATTTAAGATGAAATGCCTACCTTTGTTCATGACGAAGGAAGGCTCCCATCGACACATCGTACGGAAGTCTATCTTG
>SNRY01000309.1_pt1 | contig 17715 bp, 19 predicted proteins | sample 4693421 | NCBI WGS metagenome assembly SNRY01 (sample SAMN11003215, study PRJNA524138) | termite gut metagenome | isolation source: Bacteroidetes bacterial symbionts from single cell of protist host amplifed... | host: Streblomastix strix ... | reverse complement strand
TAAATAATCCATAAAAATAGCATATACTATTGCTTGTCCGGGAATTTTATTTAGATTTGTTTTATAAACCAATCTAATAGAACATGGCGTTTAGTGATTTGTGTAACGATATATTCCGAAAAGCAACGACCGATTATCACATAACCGATAGTACGGATGCGGATATTCACAATCCGTACAAATCTCAAACGATAGAATCCTTTCTATATCTGAAAAATTGGATTGATGCCGTGCAATGGCATCTCGAAGACATTATTCGCAATCCGGAGATTGACCCTAAAGAAGCGTTGGCTATCAAACGCAGAATTGATAAATCAAATCAAGACCGCACCGATTTGGTCGAATTAATTGATAGTTATTTCTTAGACAAATACAAAAGCATCAAGCCTCTGCCCCATGCAACCGTCAATACCGAAAGCCCTGCATGGGCAATAGATCGCCTTTCCATCATCATATTGAAGATTTATCACATGCAGCATGAGGTAAACCGTACCGATACCACCCAAGAACATCTTGAAATCTGCCGGAAGAAACGGGATATTTTGCAGGAACAGCAACAAGACCTCTCATTGGCTATTGACCAACTAATTGCTGATATTGAAGCCGGAAAGAAATATATGAAGGTATATAAGCAGATGAAAATGTATAATGACCCTGCATTGAATCCGGTATTGTACGCCTTCAAGAAATAGCTAATGGCAAAGATTCTTGTTATCCGTTTTTCTGCCTTGGGAGATGTGGCGATGACTATCCCCGTGGTATATTCGTTGGCTATCCAATATCCGCAGCATGAAATTGTTATAGTAAGCCGTCCGGTGTTGGAACCTGCTTTTCGGATGTTGCCCGGCAACGTTAGTCTTTTTTGCGCCGATTTGAAAGGGATACACAAAGGTATTTCGGGGTTAAACAGACTCTTTCGCCAATTAAAAGAAATGAACTTCGATTATGTTGCCGATTTGCACAATGTATTACGGTCGCAATATCTCTGCTTCCGTTTCAAGTTAGCGGGAGTTCCGGTGGCTGTGATCGACAAAGGAAAGGTAGGAAAGAGAAGACTTATCCGCCGTTACCGGAAAGTATTTGAGAATCAAAAGAACTCTTTTCTCCGGTATTCCGATGTGTTCGGACGTTTGGGTTTCCCCTTTTCTTTAAACTTTTCTTCTATATACGAAAACCGGCAAAAACCGCCTGTACAATTACAGCAAATTACCGGTGAAAAGGGAGGCATGAAATGGATAGGGATAGCCCCTTTTGCCAAACACAAAGGAAAGATATATCCATTAGAATTAGAAGAACAGGTGGTAGCCCATTTCTCCAAAGACTTGCGGGTGAAGGTATTCTTATTCGGCGGCGGAAAGATGGAACAAGGAATACTCGATGAATGGGTGGTAAAGTATCCTTCGGTCGTTTCGATGGCGGGTAAAATACAAATGGAAAACGAATTGATTCTAATAAGCCTGTTGGATGTAATGCTTTCGATGGATTCGGCTAATATGCACTTGGCATCGTTGGTAAATACACCGGTAATCTCTGTTTGGGGGGCAACTCATCTTTATGCGGGGTTTATGGGTTGGAATCAGTCGGTTGAAAATTGTGTGCAAGTGGATTTGGATTGTCGTCCGTGTTCAGTATTTGGGAATAAGAAATGTTTTCGAGGGGATTATGCTTGCTTGTTCAAGATAAAACCGGAAACTATCATTGAAAAAATTCAAACTATATTAGATTAATATTGGGGTATGTGGTCTATATTGTATTATATACTTTATTCCGTATGTTTCTTGATTTCGCTTTTACCGTTTAAGATTCTCTATTTTTTATCTGATTTACTGTATTATCCTTTGTATTATTGGATAAGGTACAGGAGAAAGATTGTTCGGAAGAATCTGATAACCTCTTTCCCGGATAAAACCAAGAAAGAGATTATCGTGATAGAAAAGAAGTTTTATGCTTTCTTTTGCGATTATATCGTTGAAACGATAAAATTGCTTTCTATCCGCAAAGCGAATATGTATAAGAGAATGACGTTTAAGAACATTGAGGATTGTGATACATACATTCGTCAAGGCAGGTCGTGCGGAGTGTATTTGGGGCATTATTGCAATTGGGAGTGGATTACCTCCTTTCCAATGTACACGCACGAGCAGGCTATATGCGGACAAGTTTACCATATATTGCAAAACAAAGCTTTTGAACGATTGTTCTTGCGTTTGCGTGAAAGGTACGGAGCAATATCTATTCCGATGGGCGACACATTACGGAAGATTATTACCTTCCGCAATGAAAACAGACCGTTCATTATTGGGTTTATTTCCGACCAAGCCCCTCTTTGGAACAGCATTCATTATTGGACAAACTTCCTTAACCATGATACGCCGGTATTCACAGGCACGGAGCGTATAGCCAAACAAACCAATCTCGTGGTTTATTACGCAGATATTACTCGCCCTAAACGTGGATATTATGTATGCGAATTCCGAAAATTAACGGACTCACCGGCAGATTTCTCCGATTATGAAATTACGGAAATGTATATGCGTGAATTGGAGAAAACGATTATAAAAGAACCGCAGTATTGGCTGTGGACTCATAATAGATGGAAACGGACGAGAGAAGAATTTAACGAGAGGTATGAAAAATAATAGGAGAGCATAGACATGATGAATGTTATCCGATATATCCATTTTCGGAAATATAAGAACAGTAAATTTGTTTATTACCTAAAGAACCTCATAAGATATTATACCCCCAAGGTTTTTCTCAGGAAAAAACTACCCTGTATTTCTTTACGATTATCCCAATATGATGGAAGCCATCTATTAGATAGAGTAAACTATTATAATCTATTAAACGAGATAACTCCTGTTTCAGACGGAATGATTCTGCTATCAGAATTTAAACTTCCTAAAAAGAAAAAAGGACAATCTCTACTTAGTGCTTACTTTTTTGATTCTTATCAATATACCCGGTATTTTCCCAATCATTTGAAAGCTGCTTTTCTATTCGGAGATGTCATCCATATCCCTGAAACACCTTCTATAACGAAAAGTCGTCCTATTAATGGAAACAATACCAATTCCGTCATTCTGAATTTAGATAAAGCGCGGCATTTCATGTTTGTAAAAGATAAGAGGAGGTTTCAGGATAAAAAAGATATAATGGTAGGGCGAGCATCCGTTACCCAACCTCATCGTATTCAGTTCTGGGAAATGTATTTTAATCATCCGCTGTGCGATTTAGGACAGATAAACAAAAACAAGACCAATCACCCGGAATGGATAGTAGAACCCATGACTATCGACGAGCATTTGGAGTATAAATTCATCCTTTGCATCGAAGGAAATGATGTGGCAACCAACCTGAAATGGGTGATGTCATCCAATTCATTGGCTGTAATGCCTCGTCCTCGTTACGAAACTTGGTTCATGGAAGGAAGGCTGATCCCCAATTATCATTATATAGAAATAAAAGCCGATTATTCCGATTTGGAAGATAGACTTACTTATTACATACATCATATAGACGAAGCCCTGCAAATTATTGAAAATGCCCATCAATATATTGCGCAGTTTCGGGATAGAAAAAGAGAAGACTTAATCTCTCTTTTGACGCTTCAGAAATACTTTAAACAAACAGGACAACTATGAAAATATCTATTATCGTTGCAGCTTCTGAAAACAATGTAATAGGACGAGACAATAAACTAATCTGGCACTTACCGAACGATTTGAAGCATTTTAAGATGCTGACAACGGGTAATGCTGTTATTATGGGGCGAAAGACCTATGAATCTTTAGGAAAACCTCTTCCTAACCGCAAAAACATTATATTGACTCGCCAACCGGATTATTCGATAGAAGGTTGTATTGTTGTTCATAACGAGGAAGAAGCATTGCAGAAAGCTACCGGTAGCAATGAAGTGTTTATCATTGGTGGAAGTGAACTTTACCATAGCTTTTGGCATCGGGCGAATGTTCTATATCTGACTCGCATACATACCCTTGTGGAAGGAGATACGTATATTCCCCCTATTCATCCGGATATATGGATTGAAGAATCCAGAGAATCTCATTGGGCAGACGAAAAGAACGGATACAATTATTCGTTTATAACTTATAGGAAGAATGATGCTTCACTATAAATCCATTATTTCACGTTGGAATCTAAGATTATCGGATACCAGAACTTTCTCATCTTTCTTTTATACCAAGAATGGCAACCGAAAGGCAATTGATAGCCATTTAACTTATAGCACCATTTGGGATATTTATCGAAGCTAAACTGTAACGCTTCCATACAGTCGGGATAGAGAAATCCCAATCCTTGCCTATTTACTTCCACAGCCCAAAAGACATCTTCATTATATATGTGATGCCGTTTGCGAGATAAATAAAATTGAATAATCGGACGTAATTGTCTCGTTGCATTCAAATGGCTTTCTACTTTTCGCAAAGAAAGTCCACCGTTACCAACTCTAAAATTAGTAATTTGCCCGTTGGGAAGGTCAAAAAGGTCGCAATACTGCTTTTTTATCCATGAAATAAATTTCAATATAGGGAAACGATACATGGGTCGAACCAACCAAGGGGCTCCTATATAGTCATAGCCTTTCAAACACCATTCTTTCAATTCATCTTTGAAAATATAGGCATCAAGTTGACAAACCAAGATATAACCCGTATCCGCAAAACGTTCATAAAACTCTTCAGAAAGCATTAGCTTGTTATAACCGCTAAGGTTTCGGAAATAAGCATCGTTAAAAGATTCAAAGGTCAATGCCGGATAATCTTCAAACAGCATATCCGGCTTTAAAGAACTCGGTTTAACAACAACAATCGGATAGTTTTTCAGAATACTGTATGCCCTGTCTAAAGATATTCGTTCATTTTCGGACAAAACATTCTTATATACCGGTATGATAACCTTTACTAAACAAGATTTCATCCTATTATTATTTCTTTTTCAAACCCATATAATACCGTCTTTCCTCTTCTTCAAATTTCTCTATAGCATAACGTAGCATTGTTCGCGGCATTACTGCGGCGTGCTTTTCAAGAAATTGCACCAATAAATCGTTGTCTTTCTTCCCCATTTCCCGAAGCATCCACCCAACGGCTTTATGCATCAAATCGTGCTTATGATTAAGGAGTATTTCCGAAAGACGGATAATATCAATGAAATCGTTGTTTTTAATTAACGTTATGGTAGATACTATGGCTATACGTTGATCCCAGAGCAAAAGACTTGCAGCCAAAGAGTAAAGGTTGTCGCGAGATTTATCCAATAAATATGTCCCCACGATATTGGGGGCTGAAAGATCTACTAAATCCCAATTATTAATCCGCTTGGTTTGTGAAAGGTAGAAATTATAGATACAACTTCTCCCCTCTTCATCGCTCTTTTTAAACCGTTCGACCAGCATAAGCAAGGCGCAAAGGCGACATTCGTGCCACTCGGATTGAAGGAGTTCTGCCAATGTTTCAAACGATTCATCTTTATATTTTTTAGCTACTAAACGGGTATTGGGAACAATTACACCTAAAAATTTATCACCCTCTCCGTATTGCCCTTTTCCTGTTTTGAAGAACTTAGGCAGATACTCTCGTTTTACCGCGTCAATGTATTTTTCCAATTCTTGCTTGATTTCAATTGCTTTTGATTCCATATTTAGATATTAATAATATAGCTTTCCATCGTTGTTTTTCTATTTATTTCAAATCGAAATGGTATCCGTAATTCGTAACAACCTCTCTGCCAAGGGACAAAATAAAGAATAAACTCTTATAAACAGAAACATATTTCTATATTTGTGATTCTTTTTTTAATACACAAGCGCATGGTCTTAAATTACATTTGGATAGCTTTTTTTGTCATTGCCTTTGCCGTAGCACTAATAAAGCTCTTATTTTTCGGCAATACGGAAATCTTTACCGAAATCATTAACTCTACGTTCAGTTCATCAAAAAATGCTTTTGAAATATCACTGGGACTTACGGGTATCCTCGCCCTATGGCTTGGAATTATGAAAATAGGTGAAAATAGCGGATTGATTAATACTCTTGCTCGCCGCTTAAGCCCTGTACTGTGTAAGCTATTTCCCGAAATCCCCAAAGGGCATCCTGCAATGGGTTCCATATTCATGAATATCTCTGCCAACATGCTTGGACTTGACAATGCCGCCACCCCGATGGGATTAAAAGCTATGAAAGAATTACAGGATTTGAATTTACAAAAAGATACCGCAAGTAATTCCATGATTATGTTTTTGGTACTCAATACATCGGGACTTATGCTCATACCTATCAGCATCATGGTGTATCGCGCACAAATGGGAGCGGCACAGCCTACAGATATATTTATCCCTACCTTACTGAGTACTTGTATTTCTACCATCGCCGGAGTTACTGTGGTAAGCATTTCGCAAAAAATAAACCTGATAAATAAATCCACATTCCTTTTTTTACTTGGGCTAAGCGTTGTATTTGCAACAATTATTTTCCTTTTTTCCCATGTCTCGAAAGATAACATGAATATCTATTCCACTCTGGTAACCAATGTTATTTTATTTGCTGTAATAATCTGCTTCATCGTCAGTGGAGCGAGAAAAAAGATAAATGTATATGATGCTTTCATTACGGGAGCTAAAGAAGGGTTCACCACCGCTGTAAGAATTATTCCCTATTTGGTTGCTTTTTTAGTTGGTATAGCCGTATTTCGTACGTCCGGCGCTATGGATATGTTAGTGGATGGAATCGGGAAATTATTCGCTTTTGCAGGAATAGATACAAGTTTCGTAGATGCATTGCCTACCGCCCTGATGAAATCGCTTAGTGGAAGTGGGGCAAACGGCTTGATGATTGATACTATGGAAAAATTAGGAGCAGACTCTTTTGCAGGGCGTACAAGTTGCGTTGTTCGCGGAGCATCGGACACTACATTTTATATTCTTGCCGTATATTTCGGAAGCGTAGGCATATCGAAAACACGCAATGCTGTTGGTTGCGGGCTGATTGCCGATGCTACGGGGGTTATTGCTTCCATACTTATATGCTATTTATTTTTCTTTTAAAACAATATTGCTATGCTAATCTACTTGACTGACCACGTAAGAATGCCAGCCATTCGGAAACAAAACACTACTTCATGGATAAAAGCCGTAGCTAAATCTTACGGAAAAACAATCGGTGAAATTGCTTATATCTTTTGTTCTGACGAAAAAATATTAAAACTAAACGGTCAATACCTGCAACACGATTACTATACCGATATTATCACTTTCGATTATAGCGAAGAAGATAAAATATCCGGTGATATTTTCATTAGTCTGGATACCGTAAAAACCAATGCTGAACAGTATCATACCGAGTACATGGAAGAGCTGTACCGCATCATTATTCACGGCATTTTACATCTTTGCGGAATTAATGATAAAAGCCCGGAAGAAAAGGCGATAATGAAAGAAGCGGAGGATCGGGCGCTGAAATATAGGGGATTTGCTTAATTGAAGAACTGAATGGTATTATGTATTTGGCAGTAAAAGAGGTAATTCCACAAAATAATTATATGTTGCTTTTGACTTTTGAGAATGGAGAAAAAAAGCAATTCGATTTCAAGCCTTATTTGAATATCGGGATATTTAAAGATTTAATTGATATTGATATGTTCAACAGCGTTAAGGTTCGTTTTGATACGATAGAATGGAAAAACGAAGCCGTTTTTGACCCCGAAACTTTATATTATAATAGTGTTCCTGTCTCAATATAAGCTGGAACTTGCATTCAGCATTTTACGCTGTTTATTGCGCCACAAAATTCCACATAACGCCAAACTTATCAAAAACAACACCGTGGCAAGGGCTAAAGAAAGTTTCTTGTAACGAAATACCAACTTCACCTTCTTCCGATAAAACAGCAAAAGCATACTCTACTTCTTCCACGCTACATTCAACATTGATAGCGATGCGCTCGGTTGGCACTTCATTTAACGGATGATCGCCTCCACAATCCGACAAACGCATATAATCATCACCAAAAGGAATAGTAGCCTGCAAAATCCAATTCTTTTGTGAATCTGGAATTACCATTTCAGGATTTTCAGGAAGGTCTGAAAACCGCATAATTAGAGAGGCTTTCGTTCTAAAAGCATTTGAATACAGGTCTATTGCTTCTTGGCATTGACCGTTGAATGTGAGATAGGGTCTGACTTTCATAGTTTTTTTACTTTATTGTTTACTGCTTTAAATTCCTATACCGGCTGTTACATCCGTTTCCCATAAGCAATCTAATGAGCGGAACAAATGTAAGAATAATATGCGATTTGAAAAAATTCTTTTCGATGCAATCTTCAAACTATGATGTTAAAAGGGAGGTATTAATGCACAAAACAACGGCTTGCTCTTGCCCCTTATGTTCAACAGAGAAAGCGGAAAAACACCGATTAATCTTCGTATTTTTCCGCTTTTTGATTAAACAAAATGCAATATCTCTTTCAACGTGAAGTAGGCTTTTTGCTCCATTTATTCCCCCATCGCTCGAATGTCACACCATGAAACATCGGTTTGATAACCCCTTCTCCGTATGTTCTGGAATAAACAGGAGTAAATCGTACGCGTAAATTGTTTATTTGCGAAAGATTTACCTCATCGGCTGTATCCGCTCCGTTTCCCCTACTGGTAGCTATGACGGTAAAAGTTCCCAATCCTTCGAGTTTTACCGAATGGCTTTCCATTAATTGGTCTTGTACTACGGACATTAAATTGTATATTACATTATACACATCACCGGGAGTGAGAGAAGATTTTTCGGCAATTAAATGACTTAATTTTTGAGTGCTGACAGCTTTTCCCACTTTTACCAGTTTGGGATGCCATTTTTTAGTACCGTCTTTCGACTTTACCGCACTCTGAACTGATTTATAAAATAAAGGCATCGAATTAATTGTTAAATTATTAATTCTTCAAAAGTACAAAATATATAGAAAATAGGCAAGTTTATGAGGCAAAAATAGCGGTGATTCCTTGCAAAAAGACAAGTCTTTCCGTGGGAAACATAAGAGAAATGAATAGAAAATATACAAATTGCTTGTATAGAATATAATAATTGTTTGCGAAGAGAATAGCCTTCGCTTTCAATGGTTATATTCATTAAAAACGGCAAGGCTGTACACACACTTTCCTGTGTGTATTAATTGTTTGTAAGGAGTATATTAATTGTTTCCGGGGAGGGTGTGCACATGCTTGATACTGTCTGTGCACATAGTTGTTGCAGTCTGTGCACAGAATTGCGACAATGTGTGCACGCGCTTTTTACCGTCTGTGCACATACAGTAAACTGTATGTGCATATCATTTGCCGGTATAGTGAGGAGGAAAGTATATGAAGCTTACTTAGAAAAGTGGCAGGCTTTTCTTTCCGATTTATTATTTTATATCAACCCGTAGTGCATTTAGAAAACCGCAAGAAGAAGTTATTCAGTATCAATAATATGATAAATCAAAGACTTTCCGCTTTCCGTTCTATTTGGGCGTGCCCGCATGGTGCGTGAAGGCTATACGCTGCTAACAACAGGCTGAAAGCCTCGTTTAATTCAGCCCCAGCCAAGCGGAGCAACGGCTGGGGATAAGAAAGCAGGTGCAAACTGCGCCTTGAAAAGGCAACTTAACTTAAAAAAATCTTTAAGTTGTACTTTCAGTCCGCCGGAGAATGGCGTTCTCTTTTCCCCCGACTGCATAGTCGGGGCTGATGTAAGCAGGGCTTTCAGCCCACCGGAAGAAGATAACGATTCTTTAACCGACTGAAAACAATTTCGTTCTTTGCTTTTTCCTAAATGCACTACAAATTATTATATATCACTATTTTTGCAATTAATCATCAAACAAATTTAATAAAAAAACAAATAACATGGGCAGATTTGCTTATGGATTTGATAAAATACGTATATTGAAATTTATTCCGTATTATTGTACAAAGCAATATTTTCCTTATCAATTTAGTATAATATTAGTTCTTAATACATTTATAATTATGATTAGAAAATTCAAATCTTTATTTGTAGCGGCAGCATGTATAGCTATCGCTGTTATGTGCTACACCAGTTGCACGTTTAATAACACAAGTAGTGCTGCCAGTGAAATTAAACCGATGGTATTACCGGCACCTGAACGTCCGACCGGTCAAGCAGATGTTATAAACCTAACAACCCCTAAATTGGAAACGGTTCGTGTAGGATTCATCGGTCTTGGTATGCGCGGTCCGGGTGCTGTGGAACGTTTTACACATTTGGAAGGAGTGAAGATTGTAGCTCTGTGTGATATTCATTCCGATAGAGTGGAAAAAAGCCAAAACATTCTTAAAAAAGCCGGTTTACCCGAAGCTATTGCTTATTCCAGGAATGAAGATGCCTGGAAGCAGCTTTGCGAACGCGACGATATTGATCTCGTATATATCGCAACGGATTGGAAAAATCATACCCCGATGGCTGTTTATGCTATGGAACATGGTAAACATGCGGCATGTGAAGTACCCATCGCCATTTCTGTGGACGAATGTTGGCAGTTGGTCAATGCTTCGGAAAAGACTCGTAAACATTGCATAATGCTCGAAAACTGTTGTTACGATTTCTATGAAATGACAACCTTGAATATGGCTCAACATGGATTGCTGGGTGAAATTGTTCATGCCGAAGGTGCATACATACACGATTTGCGTTCTCTAAACTTTATGAATCCTGAAAAAGGTGGTTACAACGATTGGTGGAGATTGAAAATGAATGAAGAACATACCGGAAACTATTATCCTACTCATGGACTTGGTCCGGTTGCTCAGGCTTTGAATATCGGACGTGGCGACCGTATGGAGTATTTGGTTTCCGTTTCGAGCGATCAATTCGGTATGACGGCTTATGCCAAAGATAAATTCGGTGCAGATTCGGAATTTGCCAAACAAACTTACGCTTTGGGAGATATGAACAATACTATAATCAAAACGGCAAAAGGAAAAACCATCTTGATTCAACATGACGTAACAAGTCCGCGCCCTTACAATCGCAAGCACGCTTTAAGTGGCACAAAAGGATATATCGAAAAGTATCCTCGTCCGGGCATTGCTCTCGACCCTTCTGAAGTAGCTTCTGCTAAATTTGATAATTTGGCTGCTCACAGTTTCGTTTCAAAAGAAATATATGACGCCTTGATGGAAGAATACCAACACCCCATAACCAAAGAAGTCGGTGAACTCGCTAAAAAAGTCGGTGGACACGGAGGTATGGACTTCATCATGGATTACCGTTTAGTTTATTGTCTGCACAATGGGCTTCCTTTGGATATGAATGTATATGACGGAGCGGAATGGTCTTGCCTGGGAGAATTGACGGAACTTTCCGTTAAAAACAACGGTGCTCCTATTGCTGTCCCAGACTTTACGCGCGGAGGCTGGAACAAGATACAAGGATTTAAACATGCTTTTGTTGAATAATTGATATTACGCGCAATTATATAATCTGACTTATATCTTATAAAGTATCTTTCTTTGCTTGCATAACATCAAATTATATAACTTTGCGCTCCAATGTATAAATACTTCTCATGAACTTCAAATACGATGTTATAGTAATAGGAGCAGGGCATGCCGGTTGCGAAGCCGCCACTGCCGCAGCTAATTTAGGTTCCAAAACCTGCCTTATTACGATGGACATGAACAAAACGGGGCAAATGAGTTGTAATCCAGCCATAGGAGGTATAGCAAAGGGACAGATTGTTCGCGAGATAGATGCTTTGGGTGGGCAAACGGGATTGATAACTGATAAAACAACTATTCAATTCCGTATGCTTAACCGCTCAAAAGGGCCTGCTGTATGGAGCCCACGTGCCCAATGCGACCGTAATAAATTTATCTGGGCTTGGCGCGAAGTATTAGAAAACACCCCTAACTTGCATATTTGGCAAGATACGGTAAAGGAAATTATTGTAGAAAATAATGAAGTTGTTGGATTAACGACTTTTTGGGGTGTTACTTTTCAGGCAAAAACAATCATATTAACGGCAGGTACTTTTTTAAACGGATTGATGCACGTAGGTAAAACAATGCTTCCCGGCGGACGTATGGCGGAAGCTGCTTCGTATCAACTTACCGAATCCATTGCCAGGCACGGTATCCGTTATGGAAGAATGAAGACAGGAACTCCTGTCCGTATAGATGGTAGAAGTGTACATTATGATTTAATGACACTACAAGATGGGGATAATGATTTCCATAAGTTTTCATTCATGAATGCCGATACCCGTCAACTAAAGAAATTACAGTGTTGGATATGTTATACCAATGAAGACGTACACCGGATGTTGCGAGAAGGATTGCCGGACTCTCCCCTCTTCAACGGGCAAATACAAAGTGTCGGTCCTCGATACTGTCCGAGTATAGAAACAAAGGTTGTTACTTTTCCGGACAAAGAACAACATCAACTTTTTTTGGAACCCGAAGGAGAAACCACACAAGAGCTTTATTTAAACGGATTTTCCTCTTCCCTACCCTTACATATTCAAATAGCAGCATTAAAAAAAGTACCGGCTTTTAAAGATATTGTTATTTATCGCCCCGGTTACGCCATTGAATACGATTACTTCGACCCTACCCAGTTAAAACATACGCTGGAATCAAAGATTGTTAAGAACCTGTTTTTTGCAGGACAAGTAAATGGAACAACCGGATACGAAGAAGCCGCCGGACAAGGAATCATTGCCGGTATAAATGCACATAGTAATTGCCACGGAGGGTCTGAGTTTACTTTAGCACGCAACGAAGCATACATAGGGGTTCTAATAGACGATTTAGTTACAAAAGGAGTAGATGAACCTTATCGTATGTTTACCTCCCGTGCAGAATATCGTATATTATTACGTCAAGACGATGCCGATATGCGATTGACTGAACGAGCTTACCTTTTAGGATTAGCAAACAAAGACAGATATACCTTATTAAACAGTAAACGCGAATCCATAGAACATATTATAAACTTCACAAAAGATTATTCCGTAAAGCCGGAACTAATAAACGACACATTAGAAAGATTAGGAACGGCAATATTAAAGCAGGGATGCAAACTAATTGATATTATCAACCGCCCACAAATAACTATTGATAATATAGCAGAACACATACCTGAATTTAAAAGTATATTAGAGGACAAAGAAAAGCAAAGAAAAGAAGAAATAATAGAAGCTGCCGAAATACAAATAAAGTATCACGGATACATAGAACGTGAAAGAATAATAGCAGATAAACTAGCCCGACTGGAAGATATTAAAATCAAAGGTAAGTTTGATTATGCCAATATTCGATCCTTGTCCACCGAAGCGCGGCAGAAACTAACAAAAATAGACCCTGAAACAATTGCTCAAGCAAGCAGAATACCGGGAATATCCCCCAACGATATTAATATATTATTAGTTCTTTTAGGGAGATGACAAAATGTTTCACGTGGAACATATATCTTTACAAAAAATAAAAACAACATGAATAAAGAAAAACTGATTAAAAATGTGAGAAACATCCCAGATTTTCCTATGCCGGGAATACAATTTAAAGACGTAACAACACTGTTCAAAGATACGGAATGTTTGCAAATACTCTCTGACATGCTATACGATACATATAAAAATAAAGGCATAACTAAAGTCGCAGCTATCGAGTCGCGAGGGTTTATCATGGCTCCTATTCTCGCCACACGCTTAAATGCAGGATTTATACCTATGCGTAAACCAGGCAAACTTCCTGCTGAAACAATAGAAATCACGTACAGTAAAGAATATGGAACAGACACCATCCAAATACATAAAGATGCTATTAATAATAACGACATAATACTTCTACATGATGATTTACTCGCAACAGGAGGAACAATGAAAGCAGCTTACGAACTCGTAAAGATATTAAATCCGAAATCTATCTATATAAATTTCATAATAGAATTAGAAGAACTGAAAGGAAGAACTATTTTTGATAAAAACATTCAAATAGAATCCATATTAAAAATGTAATCTAACTTTGCATGTATAATGGAGGAAGAAAAAACAACTATAAATGAATATCTAAAAGATATTGTAGATAGTCTTCCCGAAAAACCGGGTGTTTATCAATATCTCAACACAGAAAGAACTATTATTTATGTAGGAAAAGCCAAAAACTTAAAACGAAGAGTTTACTCCTATTTCAGTAAAGAACATGAAATCGGAAAAACAAGAATACTCGTTAGTAAAATTGCAGATATACGATATGTTGTAGTAAATAGTGAAGAAGATGCATTATTACTTGAAAACAACTTGATAAAAAAATACAGACCTCGTTACAACGTATTGCTCAAAGACGATAAAACCTATCCTTCTATATGCGTTCAGAACGAATACTTTCCAAAAATATTTAAAACACGCAAAATCATCCGCGATGGTTCCTCTTATTACGGACCTTATAGTCACCTACCATCTATGTATGCCTTATTGGATTTGATAAAACACCTTTACCCTGTCCGTACTTGTTATTTGAATCTTTCTCCTGAGAACATTCAAGCAGGAAAATTTAATGTCTGTTTAGAATATCATATAAAGAATTGTGCAGGTCCGTGCATCGGTTTGCAATCGCAGGATGATTATATAACAAACATCGAACAGGCAAAAGAAATATTAAAAGGTAACACGCAGAAAATAAGCAAAGCTTTGTTGCAAGAGATGCATAAGTTAGCTGCTGAAATGAACTTTGAAGAAGCACAAAAAATTAAAGAAAAGTACACACTAATAGAAAACTATCGTAGTAAATCGGAAGTAGTAAGTGCCGTGCTCCATAATATCGATGTCTTTTCTATAGAAGAAGATGGAGAAAAATCCGCTTTTATTAATTATCTGCATATTACAAACGGAGCTATTAATCAAGCATTTACTTTTGAATATAAAAAGAAATTAAACGAAAGCAAAGAAGAATTGCTTTCGTTAGGGATTGTAGAGATGCGGGAACGATATAAAAGTCAATCGCGTGAAATAATCATCCCTTTTGAAATAAAAATAGAACTGAGCAATGTTACTTTTATCGTTCCACAAAGAGGAGATAAAAAAAAGTTGTTAGAATTATCCCTATTAAATGTAATGCAATACAAAGCAGATAGAATGAAACAAGCCGAAAAACTCAATCCTGAACAACGCAGTATGCGACTAATGAAAGAGATACAAGAAGGTTTGCATTTGGATAAACTTCCGCTTCAAATAGAATGTTTTGACAATTCTAACATTCAAGGTATGGATGCTGTAGCTGCCTGCGTAGTCTTTAAATTGGCTAAACCTTCAAAAAAGGATTATCGAAAATATAATATAAAAACAGTGGAAGGTGCAGACGATTATGCATCCATGAGAGAGGTTGTTAAAAGAAGATACCAACGAGCATTAGAAGAAGGCTCTCCCCTACCCGACCTCATCATTACCGATGGTGGAAAAGGACAGATGGAAGCAGTAAGGCAAATAATTGAAAACGAATTGAATTTAAATATTCCCATCGCCGGACTCGCAAAAGATGGAAAACACCGTACATCGGAACTTTTATTCGGATTTCCTCCCGAAACTATCGGTATGAAGCAAGGCTCTCCTCTGTTCCATCTTATGGAAGAAATACAAAATGAAGTACATCGTTTTGCCATCACTTTTCATAGAGACAAACGAAGCAAACGGCAAACAGCCTCCGCATTAGACGAAATAAAAGGTATTGGCAATAAAACCAAAATCACTCTGTTGCAAAAGTTCAAAAGCGTAAAACGGATTAAAGAAGCATCGTTTGAAGAATTAACAACAATCATTGGTGAGGCAAAAGCTAAAATAATAAAAGAATCCCTACAAGCGTAATATTTATTTATAATTTTGCCAAGACCAAAATATTTCAATAATAATATGAAGGTAGTTATACAACGCGTGTCTCATGCTTCGGTTACTATTAGTAGAATGTGCAAATCGACTATTGAGAAAGGATTGCTAATTTTTGTCGGAATAGAAGAAGCCGACAATATAGAAGACTTTGAATGGTTGTGCAAAAAAATTGTAAACCTCCGTATTTTTGATGATGATAATGGGGTAATGAACAAATCTGTTCTTGATATTTCAGGTGAAATTTTAGTTGTAAGTCAATTTACCCTCCACGCCTCTACTAAAAAAGGGAATCGCCCATCGTATATTAAAGCCGCCAAGCATGAGACATCTGTTCCTCTCTACAATCAATTTTGTAATTATCTAAGTATCTTACTGGGAAAAGAAATTGGCACGGGAGAGTTTGGAGCGAATATGAAAGTGGAATTACTCAACGATGGCCCTGTAACTATCTGTATAGATACCAAAAACAAAGAATAATGACTCTAGAAGAAGCTCAAAAACAAGTGGATTATTGGATTAAAACACACGGTGTTCGCTATTTCAATGAACTAACAAACATGGCTATACTTACTGAAGAAGTAGGAGAATTAGCAAAGGTAATAGCAAGAGTATATGGCGAACAGTCTTTTAAAGAAGGAGAAGAGAACAATCTTGCAGATGAACTTGCCGACGTGCTTTGGATATTGCTTTGTATCGCCAATCAAACAGGAACAGATTTAACGGAAGCTTTTAAAAAGAACATCGAAAAGAAGACTAAAAGAGATAGCAAAAGACATATCAATAATGAAAAATTACATAACAATGGAAACAAATAATATCAGCCATAATAAATACGAAACCGTCCTATCCAAGTACAATACAAATATCAATAACCATGAAATAGAAGTGGCTGTTAATACCCTTATCAGTAAAAAAATAGAAGAAAATCATACGAAAGAAATCAAAGAATTGATTTATAGTTGCATTGATTTAACAACATTGAATTATACGGATAATGATGAAAGTATAATAAAGTTCGTAGAAAAAATCAATACTTTTGAAAATGAACATCCAAATCAAAAGAATGTAGCTACTGTCTGTGTATATCCAAATTTTGTGCAAACAGTAAAAAACACACTTAAAACTGATAATGTAAGTATTGCTTGCGTATCCGGTAATTTTCCTTCTTCACAAACATTCATCGAAGTGAAAGTGGCAGAAATAGCTATGGCAATAATGGAAGGAGCAGACGAAATAGATACAGTTATATCCATCGGAAAATTCTTGAGTGGAGATTATGACTCAATGTGCGAAGAGTTACAAGAAATAAAAGAAGTATGTAAAGACCGCCTATTGAAAGTAATTATTGAAACTGGGGCGTTAAGAAGCGCATCAAATATTAAAAAAGCTACCATTTTGGCTATATATTCAGGTGCGGACTTCATTAAAACATCCACAGGAAAAATACAACCGGCAGCTACTCCTGAAGCAGCTTTCGTAATATGCGAAACAATAAAAGAATACTATAAGTTGACAGGAATTAAAATTGGTTTCAAAGCCTCAGGAGGAATACGAAACATGAACGATGCAACAGTATATTACACTATTGTAAAAGAAACATTAGGAAAAGAATGGCTGAATAAAGGATTATTTAGAATTGGGACGAGCGAAATTGATTTATTGTTAAAACAATAAATCGTTATTAATTGTTAATTATTGGGACTATCCATAATATTGTGTAAACTTCAAAACTTACAGGTAATCGGATTAAGGTTTAAACCTTAATCCGATTTTCAAATATAGTCAAAAACTGGTTAAATATCAGTCCCCAGTTCCAAATAGGTT
>SNRY01000308.1_pt1 | contig 17737 bp, 12 predicted proteins | sample 4693421 | NCBI WGS metagenome assembly SNRY01 (sample SAMN11003215, study PRJNA524138) | termite gut metagenome | isolation source: Bacteroidetes bacterial symbionts from single cell of protist host amplifed... | host: Streblomastix strix ... | reverse complement strand
GCAGAATGACGGCATTGAGCAAAGAAACCAATATGGTGCTTTTCTTGTATCCATACGTATATCTATTGTTTGCTTTCACCTTTCCCAAACGAAAAGCCAAGAGGGCAAGGACAAGACTGACAACATCGCTCAAATTATGTCCCGCATCAGATAATAACGCAAGAGAATCAAACAGGAACCCTGCTCCGAACTCTGTGAAAACAAAAACCAGATTCAGTACAATACCTACGGCAAACGCTTTATTCAAAGAATGGGCATTGACATGCTGATTGTGATGATGGTGTTCATGTGACATAAGAATTATAGTTAACTGACCTGTTGTGCATTTAGAAAAAAACAGAAAATGGATTGTTCATTTACAAAAATACGAATTAATTCTGAAAGAATGAATCACTTTTATCTGTTATTTCTATCCATATCCGAATCCTTCGGATTCCTTCCTGCGCATACACGTAGGGGCAAGGCATGCCCTGCCTTGCCCCTACACCCTGCCTCACGTTAAATTACTTATATTCAGTTGTTTGCCAAATTCTTTAATTATGTATTCTCCTGATTCACAGGATGGTAGCAAGGGGTTAGCGGCTTTCTACGACCTATCAGGAAGGTAACAAGCTGGTAACCACAGGTAAACTACGACGCAGGGTCGTAGCTAAGTCGTAGATACCTCGTAGTTACCTCGTAGATACCTTGTAAATACCCCATAAAAAGGGCGTAATAAGAAGGGGAGGAGTAGAGGAGGGGAGGAGTTAGGTGAGTATCAGGGCTATCTTATTTTTGAATGCGTTGACTCTGTATGGGAACAAATGTTTGTCAATTTTTCCAGATTTTTCAGAATAAATTTGTAATTTTGTATTAGATTGTTCATTAATTAATCCGGTCATTAACCAACAAATAAAGAATAATGAAAAAGACATTATTAGAGATAGCAAATCAGTTTCAATTGACAGGCGAAGTCAAGAACGTACGTCCATTAGGAGAAGGACTTATTAATGACACTTATTTTATTGAAACATCCGGTAATATGCCAAACTATATATTACAACGAAAAAACAAGAATATTTTTAAAAATATTCCTGCCATGATGGATAATATTTATAAAGTGACTTCTCATTTGAAGAGAAAGATCGAAATAGCCGGAGGCGACCCTTTAAGAGAAGCTATGACATTAGTCTTTTCAAAAAACGGTAGTTTTTGCTACATGGACGAACAGGGAGAATATTGGACGGCTTGCCTTTTTATTGAAGATACTGTTACTCATCAATACGCTTCCTCTTTAGAACTGGCCTGTCAGGGTGGGAAAGGCATCGGGAAATTTCAAGCGATGCTTGCAGATATGAATGAGCCTTTAACAGATATCTTACCCGGCTTTCATAATATAAAATACAGGTTTCGGCAATGGGATGAATGTTTACAAAACAATAAGGCAAATCGCATGAAAGACCTCTCTGTTGAAATTGGATGGATAGAAAAATACCGTGAAGAAATGCTCAATTTCTGGCAAAAAATAGAAGCAGGCATTATTCCTACACGCGTAACACATAATGACACCAAAATCAGCAACATATTATTTGACAAATCAGACGAGGTATTATGTGTCATTGATCTCGACACTGTGCTAAACAGCACTTGTTTAAATGATTATGGAGATGCTATCCGTTCTTATACCAATGCCGGTTTGGAAGACGATAGAGATATTAATAACGTTTTTGTAAAAATAGATGTTTTTGAAAGCTATACCAAAGGGTATCTATCAGAAGCTCTGAGTTTTCTGACTCAGGCAGAAATCGATCATCTTGTTTTCTCGGCAAAATACATCTCTTTTGAACAAGTCCTTCGTTTCCTCATGGATTATATTGACGGAGATACTTATTACAAAACAAATTATGCTAATCACAATCTGATTCGTACTCATGCCCAATATAAATTACTGCAATCCATAGAGGATAATTACAATCAAATGACAAAAATAGTAACAGGCATAATTTCCAAATTTTGTGATGCGCTCACTCATTAAATATTTTTAAAAATAAAAGGTATTTTTTGTTTTTTTTATCTAAAGACATTATCTTTACATTCTCGTTTAGAAGATTCGAACAAGGAAATTTGAACACCAAAGAACGGTAAAAGATGCAAAGACACAGTATATATCCATCCTCTGCAAGCCCTGTAATATGTGGTTTTAGTGAGTTTGGCATGATTCTTGCAGAGAGAGAGAGAGAGAGAGAGAGAGAGAGAGAGAGAGAGAGAGAGAGAGAGAGAGAGAGTATATGCTTTAAAAAAGTTTTTTCACAATTTATATCTAGCCGGAGCTATCTTTTCGGCAATCCGGATGTACGGAACAACGGTCGGACGACATACTCGTTCAGCCGTTGCTCCGTTTTTTTATTCGTTCCGTTTTATCCCTACGAATTTCTATACAAGGCTGTGCGCTCCCGAAGTTATTTGTCGTTGTTCAGGGTATCAACGTATGTACACAAACGTACAAGTATATACAGGCAGGAATCCGAAGGATTCGGATATTGATGGCAATCAACACATACAAGTGATCGTTCGACTCCGAAGGAGTCACATATAAGAGGTATATCAAGGTTTTTCAATCGACATTAATGGGCTTCGTGCCTTTTGAAGAAATCATAAGAAAAGAAATAAAATTTTAGAAGTCCTCAATTTAATTTTAAATGTACTATGAAACAAAAAATCAGAGTAATCAAATGGAACACTGCGTTGAAACTGACTTTAGCGGTAAGTGTACTGATGGTTTTCTTTGTTGCCTGCGGTGAAAAAGAAAACACAGGGACGGTTTACGATCCGACCCAACCTATCGAACTCACCTCCTTTCAGCCTGATTCGGGACGAATTTCCGAGATGGTGCTTTTGGACGGTAGCAACTTCGGTAGCGACCCGTCTCTTATTAAGGTATATTTTAATTCAAAGGAAGCGAAGGTGATTAACTCTACCGGAACGCGTATCCTGGTATTAGTGCCCCGTTTGCCCGGCGATACCTGCACCCTGTCGGTGGAAGTGGATGGGCACAAGAAGGCTTACAGCGGCTATTTCCTCTACAAGATAGCAGCCTCCGTAACCACACTTGCCGGTAACGGAACAAACGCTCTCGTAACCACATCGCTGGACAAGTCGCAATTGAGACCCGTATATATCGGAGCAGATAAGGATTTCAACATTTTTGTAACCCACGAAAACACTACCTTACTACGAATCAATGAAGCGGAAAACAGCATAACGGTAGTTGCCACCAATGATCAGGGATTTAATCACCGATGCCCTGTGTACACAAATCCCGTAACAAATATCCTGCAATTTGGCGCCGAAAACGAGCGCGACCGTTTTCTCTTTTGCGACCCCAAAGAAAACTGGACACCGAAAATGCGCTTTATCCTCGAATGGGATGTCAACGGATTCTCTCTGCCGGCTACTATAATTCACTACCATTGCTTGTATTGTGAAGCCGACGGTTGCTATTACACGCGCTACAACAGCGGAGAAATAGTCAGAATAGACCCTGGAACATGGAAAGCGACAGTTATAGGAATGACGCCCAGTGGAATAGCTTACGGTATGGTTTTTCACCCTCTTGACAAAACTGTCCTTTGGATGGGTTACGATAGCGGTGCCGGTGATGTATCGCATAGTATCTGCACGTTCGATGTTACCGACCCGGGATCATTTACAAAGTTGTCGGGAGCTACTAACGGCGGCTTCAGAGATGGACCCATAGAGGTTTCCCAGTTCAAGCAGCCGCGGCAGATTAATTTTGACGCAGACGGAAATCTGTATGTCGGCGATAGCGGCAACCACTGCATACGGATGATCAATACCAAAACCATGATGGTGGAAACCATCATCGGGATACCCGGAACTGCAGGTTTTAAAGACGGGGCAAAAGAAGATGCACTGTTCAACACAGTGCACGGAATTGTTATTGATGCGGATGGCATCATCTATGTATCCGATTTTAGTAATAACCGCGTTCGGAGAATAGCCATTGAATAACTCTTACTCATACCATAAACTAACAACAATATACATTATGAATATCAAATTACGTTATGTTCTTATCCTTTTGTCGGCGATATGCTTTACGCTCTCTGCACAACAAAAGACGAGTTTCACCATAGAGGGAACCGTGTACGACGAAACGGGGGAAACGTTATCCGGGGCAACTGTTTATGTCAAAGAAAAGGTAACCTTAGGTACTGCTACCGATTCTAACGGGAAATTCACCATCAAAGTCTCACGCGGCGATATGCTGGTATTCTCGTTTATCGGCTACGATAAAGTAGAATACTTGGTTACCGAAGAAAAAAAGGATGTGAAAATACGCTTCTCCGAATCTGCTCAGCAGATGGAAGAGGTGGTAGTAGTCGGACACGGCACGCAGCGGAAAATTTCGTCTCTGGCAGCCGTAACCTCTGTTGACGCCAAAGAGCTACAGGTGCCTGCCCCTTCGATTGCCAATATGCTGGGCGGTAAAGTGGCCGGCATCATTACGCTGCAATCCAGCGGTGAGCCGGGCAGGAACCTTGCTGAATTCTGGGTGCGCGGTATCGGCACTTTCGGCACCAATGCCAACGCTTTAGTTCTTATTGACGGTCTTGAAGGCGACATCAACTCGATAGACCCTGCCGACATTGAAAGTTTCTCCGTGCTGAAAGATGCTTCTGCAACGGCGGTTTACGGCGTACGCGGCGCCAACGGCGTATTGCTCATCACTACCAAGCGTGGCGAAGCAGGCAAACTGAGTGTCGCTTTCAGAACAAACTTTTCGCTTTCGCATTTGACCCGTCTTCCTGACTACCTGCGGGCTTACGACTATGCCAAACTGGCAAACGAAGCTTACGAAGTGCGCGGTGAGCAGGCGCGATATTCCGATGTGCAGTTGAAAGTTATCAGAGACGGCTTAGACCCAGACCTGTACCCCGATGTGAACTGGCAGGACGAAATAGTGAACAGAACTTCCTTTAAGCAGACCTATTATGCCAGTGCGAGAGGCGGCGGACAGATTGCCCGTTACTTTGTCAGCCTCGGTCTTTCCGACGAAACAGCCGCTTACAAAGCGGAAAAGAATAACCCCTACGCTTCCAATGCAGGGTACAACACCTACTCTTTCCGCACCAATTTGGACATTGACCTCTCCAAGAGTACCGTCATGTATTTCGGCTCCGAAGCCTATCTTTCCATCAACAACAGACCCGGGCAAATTGAAACCAATTACATCTGGCAGGCACAATCAATGATCACTCCACTACTTTTTCCGACAATGTATTCTAACGGACAACTCCCTGCGGCAGGCACTGACGACCTGATATCGCCTTATGTACTGATTAACCATATGGGAAAAAGCAGCATCCAGAATAACAGCTCGCTGGTTACCCTTGCTATTAATCAGGATCTGGCTGCTCTTACCGAAGGATTGAAACTGAGGGTTCAGGGAGCTTACAACCGCAACGGATCCCTGACCGAACGCCGCTTTACTATTCCGGCTCTTTACAGAGCGCTCGGAAGAAACAGCAAAGGCGACCTGGTTACACGCGAACAGGTGTCTAAATCAAATGTCCTCTATTCGGGAGAGGAAAACTCCTACCGGAAGTACCATTTCGAATCGACGCTTACTTACGACCGTTTGTTCGGAGACCAACACCGCGTAAGCGGATTGATTTATTACTATGTCAGCGATCAGCAAGCAACAGCAGATGCTGCTAACAGCCTTTCCGCCATTCCTGTCCGTTATCAGGGTATTTCGAGCAGGCTCACCTACGGATTCCGGGATACTTACCTGATTGATGTTAACTTCGGATACACCGGAAGCGAAAACTTTACCCCCGGCAAACAGTATGGATTTTTCCCCTCTATTGCGCTGGGCTGGATACCTACCGGTTATCAATGGGTAAAAGACAGTATGGAATGGCTTACTTTCTTCAAAATCAGAGGTTCACTCGGCACAGTGGGTAACGACCGCATGGTCGGCGGCCGGTTTCCTTACCTGACGAGAATCTCTATGGGCAGCAGATCGCCGTGGGGTTCCATGCAGTCGGTTGAAACGGTCTCCGTATCCCGTGAAGGCGCCGATAATCTGATGTGGGAAAAAGCCATCAAAAGCAATATTGGTATTGATATGAAACTGTTCCAAGACCGGCTTGCCCTTACGGCAGATTATTTCAACGATCAGCGTAACGGAATTTTTCAGCCCCGCGTACAGGTTCCGGATTACGTCGGTCTTACCAATATGCCTTATGGCAATGTGGGTAAGATGAAAAGCTGGGGATCGGACGGAAACATTTCTTTTTCGCAGGAAATTAACAAAGACATGGGGTTTACCATTCGCGCCAATTACACTTTTTCTCAAAATTTAGTGCAGAACTATGAAAGGGTGAACGAGAAATATCCGTATATGGACTGGTCGGGACAACCTTTAGAAGGAGGCCGCGGATTACAAGTCATCGGTTTCTTTAAGGACGAAGATGATATCCGTTACAGTCCGAAACAAACCTTTGGCGCAGTGATGCCCGGAGACATCAAGTACAAAGACATCAACGGCGACGGAAAAGTCGATAATGACGACAAAGTGCCTTTGTCTTTCAGGGGTATGTATCCTTTGTTGATGTACGGAGCAGGCGGTGAATTTCATTACAAAAACCTTTCGCTTGGCGTTCTGTTCAAAGGAACGGGAAAAACCGATTACTTCCGCAACGGTATGGGTTATATACCTTTTTACGGTGGAGAAACGGGCAACATACTTGTTGGGTTCAACGATCCTGCAACGCGGTGGATCCCTATGGATTATGCGCTTGAACACGGTATAGACCCTGCATTGGCAGAAAACCCGAACGCTACACTTCCGCGGCTGCAATACGGAAATAACACCAACAACTCGCAAGCTTCAGATTTTTGGAAAGGCGATGCCCGCTATTTACGCCTGCAGGAAGTAACGCTCAATTACAACCTCAGAACGCAGAAGCTAAAGAAAATAGGCATCTCTTCCATCGACATACAGTTAGTAGGCAATAACCTCTATGTATGGGATAAAGTGAAAGTATTCGATCCGGAACAGGCAGAAAAAAACGGACGGGTCTATCCGATCCCTGCCGTTTATACGCTACAGTTGTATATCAACCTGTAAACAAAAACAGATCATTCAAACTAATTGAATTAACAAATAAGAATCAATATGAATAAGATATTATCTTTCAAGAAAAAACATCCTGTTTGGGGATTGTCCGGAATTATTCTTTCGATTATCATTCTTTCATCCTGCGCTGATTATCTGAACATTGACGGTTATATAGATGAAGAAATGAAATTAGATTCTATCTTCTCCAACAAAAGATACATCGAAGCCTACATGTGGAATGCCGCGGGCAGTTTCACTGACGAAGGAGCGATTTTCGGTGGTGGCGATATGTACACACCCGGTCCAATGGCAACCGACGAAGCTTTTTGTCTCTTCGGGTCAAGCGAATTTCAGGGAATGGGATTCGTATTAGGCGAATATAACGCCGATAACCTTGGTAACTTAAACCGGTGGGGGAGATGGTACCAGATCATCCGCCAATGTAACACTGTTTTTGCCCGTATCGACGAAGCGTCGGACTGGACGGCTATCGAGCGTATCCGTATATTGGCGTACACACGCTTTGTCCGCGCTTATGCCTATTATAATATCATAACCAACTTCGGACCACCCGTGTTGCTGTATGACGAAATATTGGAGAACAACGAAGAAATGGCTTACTACGACAGACCTCGCGATCTCTACGATGAAGCAATGGAATATATCTGCACGGAATTTGAAGAAGCTGCCCGGTACATGCCGGACAAAGTATCTTCGGTGCTTGAATACGGACGTCCTACCAAAGGCGCTGCTTATGCTTTAGTGGCAAGGCTGCGGTTGATACATGCCAGCCCCCTGTTCAACGGCGGATCGGCTGCCAGAATCTATTTCGGCGACTGGACACGCAAAACCGACGGAAAACACTATGTTGCCCAATCGCCCGATCCGAAACGCTGGGCGGTGGCTGCTGCGGCTGCAAAACGGGTGATAGACATGACCATCGATGGGCTGCCGGCATACAAGCTGCATACCGTTGAGGCAGACAATACCACCCCTGAGCTTCCGGACAACGTATCCGACCTTGCTTATCACAATCCATTTCCCGAGGGAGCAGCCGGAATAGACCCCTTACATTCTTATTCCGATATGTTCAACGGCGAAACCGTAATGAATGTGAATCCTGAATTTATTTGGGCAAGAAGCTCAGGCGTACTTACAAGTTATACCAAACACTCTTTCCCTGTTGCCAATGGCGGATGGAACGGAATGTGCGTTACCCAGAAAGTCATCGACTCTTATGATATGGTGGATGGTCGCCCCATTGCCGCCCCAAGTAAGGAATATCCGTACACCGAAGCCGGATTCACTACCGAACAGAAAAACTTTTCGGGTTACAGGCTTAATGCCGATGTTTCCAATATGTACGTCAACCGTGAGGCAAGGTTCTACGCCTCTATCGGCTTTAGTGAATGTTACTGGCCCTGCTTGTCAACAAGCGACGTTTCCCAGAAAAGCCTTACCGTTACCTATTATTATGATTCGCCCAATGGAAAATCGGGCGCACCCAATCCCAATGACCATCCCGTCACGGGTTATGTTCTCAGAAAGTACGTCAACCCGATGGATGCATGGGCAGGGACAAACTCCCGACGCATAAGCAAGCCTTTTCCTATCATACGCTATGCCGAAATACTGCTGTCGTATGCCGAAGCGCTGAATAACCTCGGCGGCGAAAGCTATACCATCGACATAGACGGAACGCCGCAAACCTTTTCCAGAGATGCGGAGGAAATCAAAAAAAGCGTTCAATCAGGTGCGCTACCGTGCCGGACTTCCCGGATTGACCGATGAGGAAGCGGCTGACGAAGCTACTGTTTTGGCAAAAATTAAGAAAGAACGCATGATAGAGTTTCTCTACGAAAACCGCCGCTATTTTGATGTGCGGAGATGGGGTGATTATGAGACATCGGAAAGTGAGTCCATCAAAGGGATGAATACCAGCGCCACTAAAGAAGCATACTATCAAAGAGTGATTCCCAACACTGCCCGCGTAGGAAACAGGATAATCAACCGGAAGTTTGTCTTTTTGCCTATCCCGAAAATAGAGTTGAAACGCCTTCCTTCTTTCGACCAGAATCCGGGATGGTAATTAATATTTGATAATTGATAATTGAAAAATTAATATAATTAATATGAGAAATTTAAGAAATTTGAATATCCTGATTATCGTGGTTCTCCTTGCAGGCTTATTTTCATGCAACAGCAGAGATGAACTTTTTGAAAGGGAACAGTATAAGAAGGTGTTCGCCCTGCTGAGCGAAGACGGATATAATGTTTTTGCTGAAGAACACAAACTTGCAGACGCAGAAACCGAAACGACGGGGTGGGTGGCTGCATCCTGCGGTGGCTCTCTTGCGACCGAAGAAGCCATCAGCATCAAAATGGTGGTGGACGAAAAAGTGCTTGATCGCTACAACAAAGGAAATTATGATGTGGACGAGGATAAATATGCCCATTTTCTTTCCGGCGACAGGTACGATATTGACAACCCCACTATCATCATTCCTGCAGGTGAAAGAACGGGACGGATGAAAATAAGAATCCGTGCCAACGGACTTTCTCCCGATTCTGTTTACCTTATCCCGCTGCGGGCGGATACCTATACGGCATACGAGCTTAACCCCGTTAAAAATAATGTGCTGTACCGTGTATTGCTGAAAAATTACTACGCCACGCAGACGATGACTAGCACTGCAACTACCTATAACTTTCGCGGAAAACGGGATGGAGTCAACACAATGGGTAACAAACAGGTTTTTCCTGTCAGCGGCAACAAGGTGAGAATCATGGCAGGGGACATTTCCTTTGAGTCGAAAGTAAGCACCATCAACGATTTTTCTATTGTGATTGAAGTGGACAACGATAATAAGGTTAGTATCACGAGCTGGAAAAACATAGATGTTACGCAAATACTCGCCGGCGATCCCGATTACGATCCCCAGTATCCGAATATCTTCAGAATAGATGACGATGGATACAAAACGTATAAAACTTTCCTTCTGCAATATAAATATGTACAAAATGGTACAACCCATGTTATGCAGGAAGAATTGAAATTGGAGTTTAACAAAAAAACCGAAAATTATTAAACATGATAATCAATAAAAAAATGAGAACAAATAATTTCATCCATAATCTTTGCATCATTTTGTTTATCAGCTCCCTATCTGGATGCCTCAAATATCCGGCATACGAAGTCACGAATCCTCCGTTTGTGAACCAAACGTCCCTGGAAATGTATGTAGGCGAACAGAGGGAGGTTGTATCAAGTCCTGTGAGCGCCAATTTTAAATGGACCAGCAAAAATGTAACAGTCGCTACGGTCAGCCAAACCGGTATAGTGAAAGCTATAGGCGAAGGAGCCACTACGATTATTGTTGAATCGGATAACGATCAGAAGACAATCGACGTAAGAGTCAGAGTGTTTGTACCTACCACCGACATCACTCTGCCTAAAGAATTGGTACGGTTATTTGAAGGCGATAAAGTGCAGGTGTGGGCATACCCGGTGCCTGATGATGCCTCCGAAAGTATTGTATGGACTTCGGCAAACAGCAGTGTCGCTACTATCAATAAGAGCGGAGTCGTTACGGCACAGGCACTAGGTATAACTACCGTTACCGCAAGTTCAGGCGATATTACAAAAACCATCGAAATCAATATCTCTGAATTGTACAAGTGCGACAAAACCGAATGGACAGTTGAGGTTTCTGACGAAACGGCGAGTGATGGCGGCGGAAAAGATAGGATGATCGATGGCAATACCGATAATGCCGGATATTGGCATTCCCAGTGGAGCCCGTCAAATACCCCACTTCCCCACTGGGCTGTTATCGACATGAAAGAACCGATCGAGGCTGGCAGAATAATAACCCAGCGGCGAAGTAACGGAGATACCAAGACACTGCAGTATTTTATAGGAAATGATCCCGATCCCGATGCAGGGACATGGACAAAAATAGCAGAAGGCGCTTATGCCTCCACGACTTCTGCTCATTCAATCACTCTGGACGTTGCTGAGCCTGTCAGCGGTAGATATCTCAAACTTGTTCTGCCCGATTCCAACAGAGTGCCATTTACTGCTATCTGCGAAATAGATGTCTTTGGTCTGAGAAATTAAGAAGATTTCTATAAATTAAAGTTTTGTTCGGCATAGTGACCGAACGTAACCAATGAAGAGGCTCGATATGCTGTCGAGCCTCTTTCAATATGTTAAGTAGAGCCGGATAGCTCTTCATTGAAAATGGAAAGAGAAGTGTCTCACGACACCTCTCTTTCACGGACTTAAAAAACAACTAACAAAAGAAGGAGAGTGAGGAAATTCCGGCTCTCCTTATCTTTTTATCTTATAAATAACAACTCTCTGTATTTCGGGAGTGTCCACATTTGATTATCAACAATAAGCTCCAATTTATCAATATGATAGCGTATTTCTTCCAGCATAGGCGCTATTTTGTCGTGATAGACAATCGCCTTTTCGCGTTCGCTTTCAATCTTGTTGGCAACTTTGCGGGCTTCAATCATGGCATCCACGTGTTCTTTGATGAAAGCGGTACGGTCGGCTATCTCTTCGATAAGCTCCAGATTCTTGGTAGATAACTTGGTAGCCTTGTCTTCAGAGAAAAGCTTTTTGAGTTTATAGACGTTATTAATCAAATCCGTCTGATATTGTGTAGCAACGGGAATGATGTGATTCATTGCCAAATCTCCCAATACACGGGCTTCGATTTGAATCTTCTTTGTGTAGATTTCCCATTTCACTTCGTTGCGAGCTTCCAGTTCTTTTTTGGTCAATACGCCGATAGCTTCAAACATGGCAACGGATTCGGGCTTCAAGTAGTTATCAATAATCAGGGGAACGCTTGTTTCGCAATCCAATCCGCGTTTTTCGGCTTCTTTCTTCCATTCTTCGCTGTAACCGTTGCCGTCGAAATGAATAGGTTTGCTGATTTTAATATAGTTGCGGATAACTTCAAGAATAGCAGACAGTTGGGGTTCACCTTTTGCTATGAGTGCGTCAACGTCTTTTTTAAATTGTATCAATTGTTCGGCAACAGCAGCATTGAGGGCAATCATGCCTGAGGCACAGTTGGCTTCCGAACCTACGGCGCGGAACTCAAAGCGGTTTCCGGTAAAAGCAAAAGGCGACGTACGGTTACGGTCCGTATTATCAATCAACAGTTCGGGTATTTGCGGAATATCCAACTTCAGTCCTTGTTTACCGCTGAGAGTAACTAATTCGTCTTTTTTGCTGACTGCGATTTGTTCTAATATCTGAGTCAGTTGTTTGCCTAAGAAGGAAGAAATGATGGCGGGAGGTGCTTCGTTAGCTCCCAAGCGGTGAGCGTTGTTGGCGCTTGCGATGCTTGCTTTCAACAGTCCGTTGTGTTTGTAAACCGCCATTAAGGTATTCACCACAAAGGTGATGAAGCGCAGATTGTCTTCCGGTGTCTTTCCCGGCGCCATAAGTAAAACGCCCGTATCCGTACCCAACGACCAGTTGTTATGTTTACCCGAACCGTTGATGCCTTTAAACGGTTTTTCGTGCAATAACACGCGGAAACCATGACGACGGGAGACACGGCGCATGATGGACATCACGAGCATATTATGGTCAACCGCCAAGTTACATTCTTCGAATATCGGAGCCAATTCAAACTGATTGGGCGCTACTTCATTATGACGGGTTTTTACGGGTATGCCCAGGTTCCAGGCTTCAATCTCCAACTCTCTCATGAAAGCAGCTACACGGGTAGGAATGGAAGCAAAATAATGGTCTTCCAACTGTTGGTTTTTGGCACTGTCGTGTCCCATCAACGTACGTCCGGTGAGTAAAAGGTCGGGACGGGCAGCATACAAGCCTTCATCTACCAGGAAATATTCTTGTTCCCAACCTAAATAAGCAACGACTTTTTTCACTTCCGGATTGAAATAACGGCATACTTCTACGGCGGCTTTATCCACTGCACGCAATGCTTTCAGTAACGGGGCTTTGTAGTCTAAGGATTCGCCTGTGTAGGCTATAAAGATAGTGGGGATACACAGTGTATCATCTATGATAAAAGCCGGAGAAGAAGGGTCCCATGCAGAGTATCCTCTAGCTTCAAACGTATTACGGATGCCGCCGCTGGGAAAACTTGACGCATCCGGTTCCTGTTGCACAAGAAGTTTACCGGAAAACTCTTCCAACATACCCCCTTTGCCGTCATGCTCTATGAATGCATCATGTTTTTCGGCTGTTCCCTCCGTTAACGGATGAAACCAGTGGGTATAATGAGTTACCCCCATTTCGATCGCCCACTTTTTCATACCGGCAGCTACTTCGTCGGCAATAGTACGGTCAAGGGGCGAACCGTTGTCGATAGCATCAATCAGTTTGTCATATACCTTGCCGGGCAAGTACCTGAACATCTTTGTACGATTGAACACGTACTTTCCATAATATTCCGACGGACGTTCTGTTGGAGTCGGAACTTCTACGGCTTTCTTCTTGAAAGCGTTTTCTACTACTCTGAATCTTAATTTTGACATACCCTTTTTTATTTATTAGTTGATAAGTTCTTTCACTCTCCATTACCCGTTTGATAAATCTTCTTATGTTTGTTTATAGCTGTATTTTTCTTTTAGTTACCTGCCTCCGTTGGTTCCTCTCCTTTATTTATATTACCCAAAAGGAGAAGAACCATACGGACATAATCACAATGCAAAGGCAGATAAATAATTAATTTGTAAATTAATTATAAGCAGATTCTCCGTGTTCGTAAATATCAAGTCCTTCTTCTTCCACACGAGCAGGAACACGCAAGCCATGAACAACATCCAATACTTTAAATAAAATGAATCCCATTCCGGCAGCCCATGCACCTACAACTAAAGCGCCGAACGTCTGTACTCCCACAAGTCCAAAGCCGCCACCGTAGAATAAACCACCTTCAGTAGCAAGGAGTCCCGTCAATATAGTGCCTAAAAGACCGCATACACCGTGTACGGAAGAAGCTCCTACGGGGTCGTCTATTTTAAGTACTCTATCAATAAACTCGACGGAAAATACCATCACTGTTCCACAAATAGCGCCGATGATGACTGCTCCTATCGGCGAAACAGCGTCGCAACCGGCTGTAATCCCTACCAATCCGGCTAACACACCGTTAAGTGTAAGAGACAAAGATGGTTTGCCATACTTCATCCAACTTACAAAAAGAGCAAAAACAGCTCCTGCAGATGCCGCCAAGTTGGTTGTCAAAAATACGTGGGAAATAGCAATGCGATCACCTTCTCCGGCAGCTGCCAATTGAGAACCGGGATTGAATCCGAACCAACCGAACCAAAGGATGAACACTCCCAAGCAAGCCAAGGTTAAATTATGACCGGGGATTGCTCTTGATTTTCCGTCTTTACCATATTTACCGATACGCGGTCCGAGAACAGCGGCTCCAACCAAAGCAATCCATCCACCTACGGAGTGTACGATAGTAGAACCGGCGAAATCATGGAAGGTTGTTCCGAAAAGATTCGTTATAAAACTTCCTTCTTCGCCATTCATCAGCCAACCACCTCCCCATGTCCAATGACCGGATATAGGGTAAATAATTGCGCTAATAAAAATGGTATAGACAATGTACATAGAAAATTTAGTACGTTCTGCCATTGCACCCGAGACAATAGTAGCGGCTGTGGCACAAAATACGGTTTGAAAAACGAGGAATCCTTCTGTCGGCAAATCAATACCACTAAAGAATGAGAGATCGAAAAAATGAGGCATTCCCAAGAAATCACCTATACCGAACATAATTCCAAATCCGATAAACCAGTAAAGTAATGCACCAAGACTAAAGTCAACCAAATTCTTCATTAGAATATTGGTAGCGTTCTTTACTCGCGTGAATCCAGCTTCAACCAAAGCAAAACCGGGTTGCATAAAAAATACCAGCATAGCGGCAAGCAACATCCAAACGGTATTTAACCCCAATACAAGATCGTTAATAGTATCGGGAGCTATAGTAATTGTTTCTTCCATTGTTTAATATTTAAATAAATGATAACCTTATTGAAATTATTTCTCTTGTTCTGCATTATAAAGTGCAGTATCTCCCCGTTCACCGGTACGAATGCGGATAGCCTCCGCAATAGGAATGACAAATATGCGTCCATCACCTACTTCCCCCGTCTGTGCGGCTTTGAGAATAGCTTCTACCGTCTTTTCCGTATTCTTATCACGTACAACAATAGAAATCAAAATCCGTTCAATAATACTCGTATCATATACTACGCCACGGTAAATACGTCCTTGTCGGGATTTGCCTACCCCTCTTACATCATAATAAGAGAACCATTCAATATTTGCCTCAAGAAGTGCGTCTTTCACCTCTTCAAACTTCGTTTTGCGAATAATCGCTTCTATCTTTTTCATACCTTGAAAGCTTTATTAAGTTATAAAATCTATTTATTGTCGCATTTTGATAGTAAAAACTCTTTTTTGCCGAAAGGAGTTGAATGTTTCAAAATCCGACAATAATTATTACGAATTACTTATCATGTTTAAAACGTTATACCAAATACAAAATATGCCTTATCCTCATACGGATTGACTGTTATTTTGGCAAAAGCAGGTATCGTAAATGATTCTGTTACCACAATATTTTTGGTAGCTTTCAAACCGATGTTTGTTATGTTGAATTTATTGGAGTAAACACCTTCCCAAGGGGTAAGTCCGGCTTCGGCAGCAAAGTCGTAGCCTCCCAATTTAAAGGGAACGGCAACTTCAGCATAACTTGAATAGGCTTTTTTACCGTTTTCCTTTACATAATCATCACCTCCTAAATTAGTATTCCAACTAACCGACAACGGACCGAAATCATAACCTAAAGTAAGCTCATAAAGATGGACGGTACCTTCATTGTATTTAAAATAGACATCCTGATCGTCATTATTAAACCAATAGTCAGTCAGTGCTGCACTAAATCCACCGATACCATAACCCAACGTCAGGTCAAACTCTTTTGTATCCGTACTTTCCAATCCTACCGAGCCCCAAGCCGTCAAAGAGAATCCGCTTTGAGCCAGTGAGATACTCGGCTGGATGCTTACTCCTCCCAGATTAGTACCACGCCAAATGTAATTACTGACAACATCGGTTCCTATCGAAACTTCCTGTGCATTTACCGTCATTGCTGCTAAAAATACGAATAATGTTACGATGCTTTTCGCTAACTTTACCTTGAATTGCTTTTGTTTCATCATATTACCTATTTACTTTAAAAAAATTAATAAAATTGTTTTAAGAAAAATATAGTATGCGCATTTACTATTCGAATTTTATTTTTGTGCAACGACGGAAAAACCGACAATCAACAACTTCCTACTCTGTCCATTTCTTTAATCTGTTTACCGCTTCCACACAATCCTCTTTTTCGCCGAAAGCCGTCAGACGAACATATCCTTGTCCGCTAGGACCGAAACCTACGCCCGGTGTTCCCACAACATTAGCTTCATTGAGCATCTTATCGAAAAAACTCCAAGAATCAACCCTGTTCAGGGTCTCTACCCAAAGATAGGGAGCGTTCACTCCGCCATAGACTTTTAACCCCATGGCTTCCAATCCTTCTCTCATTATCTTGGCGTTTGTCATATAATAGTTTATAATTTCTCTTACTTGTTTTTTACCTTCGGGAGAATAGACGGCTTCGGCTGCCCGTTGGGTAATGTACGATGTCCCGTTGAATTTGGTACTCTGCCGACGGTTCCACAGGGGATTAAGCGCAATGCGTTCACCTCCTTCGCCGGTGGCGGCTGTTACCTCTTTGGGCACTATGGTATATCCGCAGCGTACACCGGTAAATCCGGCTGTCTTTGAAAAACTACGAAACTCTATGGCACATTGCTTTGCTCCTTCTATTTCGTAGATGGAGTGGGGGACGTCCGGCTCTTGAATATACGCTTCATAAGCGGAATCATACAGAATCAACGTATCGTTTGCCAAAGCATACTCCACCCATTTCTTCAGTTCACTTTTTGTCAGCGTCGTTCCCGTCGGATTATTGGGATAGCAGAGGTAGAGCATGTCTATTCGCTTGTCGGGAATTTGCGGGATAAAGTTATTCTCGCTCGTGCAAGGGATATAGACCAGGTTGCTCCATCTGCCGTTCGCTTCCAATACACCGCTGCGTCCGCCCATTACATTGCTGTCGATATAGACGGGATACACAGGGTCGGTTACTCCTACGCTGTTATCACGGTGAAGAATATCACCGATGTTTCCCGTATCACTTTTGGCTCCGTCACTTACAAATACTTCCGACGGAGTGAACGATATGCCCCTGGAGGCGTAATCGTTCTTAATAATCGCTTCTATCAAAAAGTCATATCCCTGTTCGGGACCGTAACCGCGAAAAGTTGCCTTGTTTGCCATTTCGTCCGTTGCTTTGTGCATCGCTTCAATGCAGGCACGAGGCAAAGGACGGGTTACGTCACCGATCCCTAAACGTATCGGTTGCTTATCCGGGTTTGCCGCTTTGAATACGTTTACCCGCTTTGCTATCTCGGAAAACAGGTAGCTTCCGGGTAACTTTAGGAAATGTTCGTTTACAAATGCCATTGTTTTTAAGTTTG
>SNRY01000307.1_pt1 | contig 17783 bp, 17 predicted proteins | sample 4693421 | NCBI WGS metagenome assembly SNRY01 (sample SAMN11003215, study PRJNA524138) | termite gut metagenome | isolation source: Bacteroidetes bacterial symbionts from single cell of protist host amplifed... | host: Streblomastix strix ... | reverse complement strand
GCCGAAGAACTCTCCCGTTGCAGTTTGCTCAAAGCCCCGCAACAAGTGCTTGCCGTTTTTGAGCAACCGCAGTATCAACTAAACCTGACACCTGTTCGCAAATCGCTTTCTTTAGCTTTGGACGATGTGCAAGACCCCGGAAACTTGGGTACCATTATTCGTATAGCCGATTGGTTCGGCATAGAACATGTTTTTTGCTCCTCCGGCACGGCAGATGTTTACAGTCCCAAAGTGGTTCAGGCTACTATGGGAGCTATTGCACGGGTAAAGGTGCATTACGTTACTTTGCCTGAATTAGTGCGTTCATTGGGAGACATACCGGTTTACGGAACTTTTCTTGACGGTGAGAATATATATACCCAATCACTTTCCGCTAACGGAGTCATTGTTATGGGAAACGAGGGGAACGGCATCAGTAAAGATACGGAATCATTTATCAATCGCCGTTTGTTTATTCCGAGTTATCCACCGGAACGCGAAACCTCCGAATCGCTTAATGTGGCGGTTGCCACAGCAATAGTCTGTGCCGAGTTTAGGAGAAGACCCCTAATCAATAACTAAGCCTCAACCCCACCCGGATATTCAAGTTCAGCGGTCTTTCCTTGCGTATCGTTTGCACCTCCGAGCCGTCATCAAAGAAATAAGCTACGCCCGGTTCCAAATATGCACTGACATACTTGCTCACATGGTATTGCACCCCTACATTTCCCAATAACGAGAATTGCAAGGGTTTTACATTTTGCACTTTGTTGCCTAACTTTCCCGATACGCATTTTTCTACCATACCACCCGCCGAAAGGTAAAACGCAAATGGCTCTACATTCAGCATGTTCCGGTTGATTTGCAGGGGTATGCCCACATAATGCAATCTTTGTGTAAAGGTGGTACTGTTTTCCAACTCTTTTATGCTCGAAACAAGTTGCGTATAAGTTACCCCGCTCTCAATGGAAAAGCCTCTCGCCAATTCTTTGCGAACAGACAAGCCGAAACTTACCGGCTGCCGATGAGTAATGCTGAAAACCTCTTGCCTGATATACGGAATCCCTTCTTTAAATAGAATTTCCTGCTCCGAAGGTATATTTACTATTGGACTGTTCTGTGCATCCAGCATATCTATCTGGGTAAAGACGGGAGTTGCTCCTGCTTGTATGCCTTCCATTCTTACGGAAGGATTAGATACGGAAACCCCTACGGACCATCTTTGAGGTTTCGGAGCAGAAGCAGCAATCAGAACAGTATTGTCCACCAAAGGGAGTATTTCTTTTTGCTTATTTTCCGCCGGAACAGGAGTATTGTCCGAAACAGGCGTTTCTTCCACTACGTCTTCTTGAGTTGCTTGCTCTACCGGATACTCTTGTTGCTGCCGGACAATTACCGGCAAAGGCAATATTCGGGCGGTTAATCGGTGTGGCTCCCCACTTACGGGAACCACAGCGGGCAGGGATTCCGAAACATACGTTTGTACCGGAGTGTTTACCATATCCTCCACCACAGGAGTATGAAGCAGGTATATGCTTATCAAAGATACTGCACATAGCAATATTGCGGCAACCGCTGCTATCCGGCGATAAGGGAATAATCGCCTCGTGATGGGGGCAGAGGTATTTTTCTCCAATCGTTCCCATCCGTTAAGAGGAAGAGGCTCGGAATGATCCTCTAATTTCTCTCTTAATTTCTTTATCCACAATTCTTCGTCCTTATTTATCATACCCTGTTGTTTTAGTAGCGATGTGCTATCCAGTATTTTACTCTTTTTGCCAATGCGCTCTTTGCCCGGAAAAGTTGCGAAGCCGATGATTTTTCGTTGATATTCAATAATTGTGCGATTTCTTTGTGCGATTTCTTTTCAATGGAATAGAGATTGAACACCGTTCGATACCCTTCGGGCAATTCGGCAATAAATTGCAGCAATACCTTTGAAGGGATGGTATCAACGTCTGAAGGCTGAGGCTCTTCATACTTTTCCGGAGTTTCGTCAATGGAAACAGACTGCCTAATCACATCGTTTTTACGCAGATACTGCAATGCTACATTAACCGTAACCCGTTCCATCCATGCCCTGAGCGATCCTTCACCACGCCACGTGAATTTATCGAACGCATTGAATATTTGTAAAAAACCGTCGTGCAATAAGTCCTGAGCTGTATCCCTATCACTGACATAGCGCATACAAATGGTTAACATCCGTCCGCCATATCGTTCGTAAAGTTCCTTCCGGGCACGGTTATCTCTTTGTTTGCATTGTTCCGACAATTCAAATTCATCCATTCTAACAAAAACACGTGTTTATTGGTAAGTGTATTATAAATGCGGATACGTTAAACATACTGCATGAAGGCGCCTGTTTTTATTTGCCTTTAAATTTAACACCTGACGATGCAATAATTATTCGGAGCAAGCATTTATATGGTAATTTAAACACAAAAATAAATATATTAAGTATGAAGTCTTTTAAATTCTTACCGGTAATTTCGGCAATGCTGTTTGCCTTTTCCATGCAATCTTGTTTGAGTTATCTTGATGACGATGAGAACAATGAAATAGTTACTTGCCCCCCTGGTCCTTCTTTAGCGATAGCCACCATCAAGGTAATTGATGATGACGATTACTATTTTGGGTTAGACAATGGGGCTACGATGTATCCGGCTGACAAAACCATTGTATCAAATTATAAAGCCAAAGACGGTCAACGGGCATTGGTATATTTCGATATATATTCCGACCTTACGGATAAATTAAAAGTGGAAGGCTATGATTATAGCATCCGGGTGTTTGACATCAAAGATATTTTGACTAAAAACATAATCCCTCTGACAGAAGAAACAGCCGATAGCATCGGCGACGACAAAATAAATGCAGTAAGCATACATTTGACTAAGGAATACCTGACAATTCAATTCCAATTTTTAAGTACTGACAATCCGAATAAGCTCCACATGCTGAATTTAGTTCAGAACCTGACGATAGAAGAAGACGAAGACAACGAATACCTGAATTTGGAATTCCGCCACAATGCTTACGACGATGCTCCCATGCAGTTAGGAGAAAATTATGTGTCATTCAAATTAGATGATGCGTTGATTGCCGGGAAGAAAGGGGTAAAGGTTCGTATTAATACGATTTACAACGGGATAGTTTACAAGATTGCAAACTTTATAGAGGGAGAAGAGTAGAAAGACTTTACCATAAATCCCTGAACATCGTGCGATACGCTTCCGCCTTCTTCTCCAATGCCAACGGATAGGCGCGCGAAGTAGAAGGCATACGGTATAACCGCATGATGCGCCCCTTAAAAAGAAACTCGGAGAAACTGCCGACATTAGGTTCTGGTACATCAAATTGCATCCGCAATGTATCGGAAGCCTTCTGTCCGGTAACGGCAATGGCACGGCATTGCGGCAGTTTATCTACTAATTTGCCAACATCCGTTGGTTCTACTACCTCTAAAAACTTATCGGAAGCATTGTCCTGCAAGCGGCGCACCACCGATGCCGTATCAAACAGGGCAATGCCTTTTTCCATTAGAAACTCTATAACCCGCTCACGGCAGAATGCCTTTCGGGTTTCATTCAAGAAATAACCTTTATCGTTGAAGAAAATCAGCCCCATAACACGCCACATATCGTTATTCAGGTTAGGATAATAAAAGTCCATTGACCACCGCTTCCTCTGCGGCGGAAAACTTCCCAACATCAGCAATAGAGCGTGGGCAGGCAGGAAAGGGGCAAGGGGATGGGCTTCGGGCGTCAAATATAAGTTTCTAACAGTTTCACCGTATCATCGGGAGTAATGGTAATCGTTTGAGTTGTGGCAGGCAATAAAACCGTTTCGCCGGCATGAAACGTAATCACATTCTTTTCATTGTCCGTCAGTTTGCAAGCCCCCTCAATGCAAATAAAAATGACGAAGGAATCTAATTCGGAATAATCACACGATATTTCTTCCGTCATATCATATACTGACGTAGTGAAATAAGGGCAAGCCACCAACTCTACCGGTTCATTTTTCAGGGCATCGTAATGGGTGCGGTAATCGGTTAATACCCCATAGTCAATGGCTTCGCGGGCAATGTCGGTATGCAGCTCGCGGGTTTTCCCGTTTGCATCTTTGCGGTTAAAGTCGTATATACGGTACGTGATGTCCGAGGTTTGTTGTATTTCGGCTATAAAAGCTCCGGCTCCGATGCTGTGTATGCGCCCGGCAGGCAGGAAAAACACATCGCCTTTGTGTATCTCATACTCTTGCAATACCTCGGTGATGGTATCGTTCTGTATTCGCTCTTTGTATTCTTTCGGCGTAATTTGTTCCGAAAAGCCCGAACGAAGCTTCGCCCCTTTATCAGCATCCACCACATACCACATTTCGGTCTTACCCATAGAGTTATGCCGTTTCTTTGCCAATTCGTCCGATGGATGCACTTGTATGGACAAGTCCTGTTTGGCGTCAATAAACTTAATCAGCAATGGGAACCGGTTGCCGAAACGGGCATAATTGGCTTCACCCACCAACTCTTCCCTGTATTTCCTCACTATTTCCGTCAGCGTAAGTCCTTTACAGGCTCCGTTAGCCACTATTGACTCGTTGTTTTCTACACCGGAAAGTTCCCAGCTTTCCCCTACCCTGTCCAAGGTATCGTTCAATTGTTTGAACGGGATAATTTTGTCGCCACCCCAAAGCACTTGTTTCAGTATGGGTTCAAATTTTAACGGATACATTGTGTTTTTAGTTGTTTAAGACTATGAAGCAAATTAATACGCAAACAAGGGGTAGTTCCCCATCGTTTCATTCACGCGGTGGCGAACACCGGCTATAACCTTTTCATCATCTGCGTGAGAGAGTACCGTTTCTATCATTTCGGCTATTTCCGTCATCAAGTCTTCCTTTGCCCCACGGGTAGTAATGGCGGGAGTGCCCAAACGGATGCCCGAAGTCTGGAACGCCGAGCGGCTATCAAAGGGAACCTTATTCTTGTTCACGGTAATATCGGCGGAGACCAACGCTTTTTCCGCCTCCTTGCCCGTCAGTTCAGGATACTTGCTGCGTAAATCTACAAGCATGGAGTGATTATCCGTTCCGCCGGAAACGATTGTAAAGCCCCTGTTGATAAGGGATTGCGCCAATACGGCGGCATTCTTTTGCACCTGTTTTTGATATTCTTTGTATTCCGGCTGCAAACATTCATAGAAGGCTACCGCCTTGGCTGCAATAATATGTTCCAGCGGACCTCCCTGAATACCGGGAAATACAGCAGAATCCAGTAATTGCGACATCATTTTAACTTCTCCCTTCGGCGTTTTCTTTCCCCAAGGATTCGGGAAATCTTTTCCCAGCAGAATGACACCTCCGCGCGGACCACGAAGCGTTTTATGAGTGGTCGACGTTACGATATGGGCATGTTTCAAGGGGTTATCCAGCAATCCGGCAGCAATTAATCCGGCGGGGTGCGCCATGTCAATCATCAGCAAAGCCTCTGTTTTATCCGCTATTTCACGCATACGCTTGTAATCCCATTCGCGAGAATAGGCAGAGCCACCCCCGATAATCATCTTCGGCTTTTCGCGCAAAGCGACTTCTTCCATTTGGTCGTAATCCACCCGCCCTGTTTCCTTGCTCACGCTATATTCGCAAGGGCTGTATATAAGTCCCGAAGTATTTACCAATGAGCCGTGAGACAGGTGCCCGCCGTGCGACAGATTCAACCCCATGAACTTATCGCCGGGGTTTAGAACGGCTAGGAACACCGCAGCGTTGGCTTGTGCGCCGGAGTGAGGCTGCACATTTACCCATTCGGCTCCAAAGATTTTCTTCAAACGGTCAATGGCTAATCGCTCACTCTCGTCCACCACCTCACACCCTCCGTAATACCGGTTTCCGGGGTAGCCTTCGGCATATTTGTTAGTCAAACAAGACCCCATAGCCTGCATCACTTGGTCGCTTACAAAGTTTTCCGATGCTATCAACTCCACACCTCTTAATTGACGTTGATGCTCTTCTTCAATGATACCGAAAATTAAATCGTCCCTTTTCATTTAAAATAAGATGTTAATTAGGATGGCAAAGGTATGATAAAAGAAGAAATATTTCGCTATTCCCTGTGCCGATATTTTACAACACAGGGAAGCGGAATTATGCACGCTCCTTACGGAATTATGGAGCGTGCATAATCACCATAAGGAGCGTACTTACCGTCCGTAAGGAGCGTGCATAATTTTGGTTGTAACCGTAGTATTTACCGGCATCCGCGAAAATATCGACCGTAAGGAGCGTGCATAATCAAAATGGCATATATATGTTTCCTAATAAACAAATTAAAATCCTTGCAAAAATACCCGCATCTATAGAATGACTTTACTATCTTTGTCGTGCAGAAAGATGCGATCTTCGCTTTGTATGTACAATTTTAAAACCAATCATTAAACCTTTGGATAGAAAATCTATCTTACTTATAGCTTTTAATGTCAAGTAATAAAAACGACGAAAACCACATTACAAATAAAATTATGGATAGAAGAGATTTTCTTAGAGCAGTAGCCGTAACGGGAACTGTTATGAGCATCCAGCGAGTGGGTGCCATGGATGTATTGACACAACAACTTCATGCCGCAGACGACAAGGTGGATTTGGTGGCTGTTATGGGTGGAGAACCGGAAGCGATGTTTCGCAGTGGTATTGAAAAATTGGGCGGCATCAAACAATTTATCAAACCCGGACAGAAGGTAGTTGTGAAACCTAATATCGGTTGGGACAGAACGCCCGAATTGGCAGGAAATGCCAATCCGAAGCTTGTGGCAGAAATCGTAAAGCAATGTTTTGCTGCCGGAGCTAAAGAAGTGAAAGTGTTTGACCATACGTGCGACGAATGGACAAAATGCTATGCCAACAGCGGCATTAAAACCGCTGCCGAAGCGGCTGGAGCGCAAATGGTACCGGCACACCTGGAATCATACTATCGTCCGGTGAAACTTCCTAGAGGAAAGAAATTGACCGAAACAAAAATACACGAAGCCATTCTGGATGCTGATGTATGGATTAATGTGCCCGTACTGAAACATCACGGGGGAGCGAACTTATCCATTTCAATGAAGAATCTGATGGGTATTGTTTGGAATCGCCAATACTTCCACAGCCATGATTTGCAACAATGCATTGCAGACATCTGCACATTTGACAAGAAACCGGTACTTAACGTGGTCGATGCTTACCGTTTAATGCAATCCAACGGTCCGCAAGGACGCACATTGGCGGATGTGGTAACCAGCAAAGCCCAGTTCATATCTCAAGACATTGTGGCAGTAGATACGGCAGCAGCTAAATTCTTCAATCAAGTCCGGGAAATGCCGCTTGATATTGTGGGGCATTTGGCAAACGGACAAGCCTTGAATCTCGGTACTATGAACCTGGATACATTGAACGTTCAGCGCATCCGATTGTAAACCATTATGTTGAAACTATTACGTGTAATCATATCGGCAATACTCTTCGGCTTAATTACTTTCCTTTTTCTGGATTTCGCCGCGATATTGCCGAATGATTTTCATTGGCTGGCTAACATACAATTTATACCGGCCATCTTAAATCATTCATTTATTGTTTTAGGAGTTCTTACGGCATTGACACTGCTGTTTGGAAGAATTTACTGTTCTACGGTATGCCCTATGGGCATCTTCCAGGATGTTGTAGCTTGGTTCTCAAAACAAATAGGGAAAAAAAAGAAGAAAAAGAAATATAGCTACAGCTCGGCTAAGACGATACTCCGCTATACCGTGCTGGGGGTTGCGATACTGACATTTTTAGCGAGCTTTCCCATTGTACTCGGATTGCTGGAGCCGTACAGTATTTACGGTAGAATGACGACGAATGTATTTCGCGTGGTATATATGGCGGGTAATAATCTGCTGGAATCTGTCTTTTCCTCATTCAACAATTATACATTTTATCAGGCGGATACGGACATTCGCAGCCTTTTCTCATTCACAGGAGGGGTAGTAATGTTCCTGCTTATCGGCTATCTGGCGTGGAAACACGGACGGACGTGGTGCAATACGGTGTGTCCGGTGGGAACAATCTTAGGTTTTTTAAGTAAATATTCCCTTTTTAAAATCCGCATTAACGAAGACAAATGCAACCAATGCGGACTGTGCGCCATGAAATGCAAAGCGGCTTGCATCAACAGTAAGGAAAGCATGATTGATTACAGCCGTTGTGTGGACTGCTATAATTGTTTGGGAGCTTGTAAGAGGGGTGCGCTTTCTTATTCACCCCTTAGAAAAAAACAAAAAGAAGAAGCAAAAAAAGCAGAACAAACCGCCGATACATCCAAGCGACAATTCTTGCTGACGGGATTAACAACAGGGTTGGCAGCAGCAACGGCAATTCCCAAAGCGATGGCACAACAGGGAGTCAAAGCATCGGGAAGCCAAGTGGCATACAAAGTGGAGTATCCCGTAATGCCTCCGGGCGCCGTGAGCATAAAGCATCTCCAAGCCCATTGCACTTCGTGCCACCTCTGTATAAGCAAATGCCCGTCGAAAGTGTTGAAACCCGCTTTCCTGGAATATGGCTTGGGAGGCATCATGCAACCTTTGGAAAATTTTGAAAAAGGTTTCTGTAATTACGACTGCACCGTGTGCGGTGAAGTTTGTCCCAACGGAGCCATCCATAAATTGACTGTTGAAGAAAAGCATCTGACACAACCGGGTCGTGTGGTCTTCATCAAAGAGAATTGCGTGGTTTATACGGACGAAACGAGTTGTGGCGCATGCTCCGAGCATTGCCCCACGCAAGCGGTGGCAATGGTTCCGTACCAAAATGGATTAACGATTCCGCAGGTAGATACGGAGATTTGTGTAGGGTGTGGCGGTTGTGAACATATTTGTCCGGTAGTTCCTTACAAAGCCATTCATATTGAAGGGAATCCTGTGCAGTTGAGGGCTAAACCCTTCACAGAGGAAGAAAAGAAGGATATTAATGTGGATAACTTCGGGTTCTAAAAAAGTAATTTCATAAAAAGCGGAATATGCGGAAAAGATTTTATTTCCATGTATTCCGCTTTTTCGTGCATTATATTCTTAAACTCAATTATTCTCCGGACGCAACTTCCGTACCGCTGCCCCCGTCTGCCACATTTCACTCTCGCGCAGGGCTTTCAATTCGGCATCTAACTTTTCGCGGTAATCGGGTTTGGAATTAGAGTCGATAGAGCGTTGCGCTTCATTGCCCTCTTTTACTTTCTGATACAGTTTCTCAAATACCGGCTTGGTGGCATCGTGGAATGGTCCCATCCAATCGAGTGCGCCCCGTTGAGCCGTAGTGGAGCAGTTGGCATACATCCAATCCATACCATTCTTGGCAAAGAGAGGCATCAATGATTGGGTCAACTCCTCCACCGTTTCGTTGAATGCTTCGGAAGGAGAATGTCCGTTTTCGCGTAAGGTTTCATATTGGGCGAGCAATAATCCTTGAATAGCTCCCATTAACGTTCCGCGTTCACCGGTCAGATCGGAATATACCTCACGCTTAAAGGTTGTTTCAAACAAATAGCCCGAACCTACGCCGATACCCAAAGCGATAACCCGATTCCACGCATTACCCGTAGCATCTTGGAAAATAGCATACGAAGAGTTCAACCCGCGACCTTCTAAAAACATGGTGCGCAACGACGTTCCCGAACCTTTGGGAGCAACCAGAATAACGTCCACATCAGCAGGAGGAATAATACTTGTACGTTCTTTGTAAGTAATGCCAAACCCATGTGAGAAGTAGAGAGCTTTACCGGCAGTCAGGTGCTTCTTTACGGTAGGCCACAATTCTATCTGAGCAGCATCGGAAAGCAAGTATTGAATAATCGTTCCGTGTTTGCAGGCTTCTTCTATTTCAAACAACGTCTCACCGGGAACCCAACCGTCGGCTACGGCTTTATCCCACGTCTTGCCTCCTTTGCGCTGTCCTACGATTACGTTGAAGCCGTTATCGCGGAGGTTTAATGACTGTCCCGGACCTTGTACGCCGTAACCTATTACGGCGATAGTTTCGTTTTTCAATACTTCGCGTGCTTTTTCCAGAGGAAATTCTTCACGGGTTACTACATTTTCCGTAACTCCGCCAAAATTCATTTGTGCCATCTTTAATCTAATGTTTAATTGTTAATGGTGAGTGTTTAATGATGAATGGGTAGTTAGTAATTCCAATATCAGACATTCAAAATTCAAAATTAACCCTAGCTCGGCAAGTAATCTCGCCGGCATTCTTTTTTACTTCGATGCCGTATTCATTGTTATCCGCCTCTTCCTTAAAGAAAGAAAGTTCGTCGCCATAGTAACTCTCGGTGATGTATGCAATTTCAAAACGGCGGATATGCATTGCTTTATAAACCTCCATCGGAAACAAATCAAGTATATGCTCTATGTAGCGGATGCTATTTACGTGCCCATTGATGTCAATATCACTATACTTGACGAATGTTGTGGCGGCTGCGTCTTGTGCGCTTACTTTAATGCGCGAAGGCTTTGCGATAGGGCAACGTTCATCACAAATATAATCGGCAATGCTACCACCGTGCATACTCAGTAAATCGGCAGGCTTCCGCGTATTCACATTAATCATTGCCCATACGGAACGGGCATAACCTATCGCTTTCCCATCTTTGTTGATATAGGCAAAATTACGGTTAGTAAAGAGGCGATATACGTCTTCCACCCAAGTCCGGACAGTAAACTTCTCGTACTGATTAGGCATATCGTCCAACTCAATCGCCAAACGGGACAGCACCCAAGTATAGTTTTCTTCATTTAAAGAAGCAATGCCAAACCCCCGTTCGGTAGCATGAAATCCGGCACAGTTAAGGCTATGATTCCCCAGTACACCTAACGTTAGTTTTCCGTTAAAATCAACGTGGAACGGTTCGGCTACAAAATCATAACTCCCTATTTTATTCATTTACGATTGATTTCTGCCATTCGTACTTCTCTTCCCTTTCAGCCAAATAGTCGCTTACTTTCTCTTCTTTGCTTTTAGTGATAGCAATACGCCCCGAACGAACGAACTGTAATATTTTAATCTGTTTCAAGTCTTCGTAAAGGGATTGCGTCTCCTCTGTCGTTCCCGACTTCTGAATTACTGTGTATGTAGAATTTATCTCTATGATATGCGCATCGTATTTGCTGATGATTGTTTCCACCTGTTTACTGTCCAGCAGTTCTTGCGTAGGAATCTTATAGAGGGCTACTTCACGATAGAATACTTCGTCGTCGGTGAAATAATTGGCTTTCACCACGTCAATACGTTTCTCTATCTGCTTGGTTACTTTCCGAATGGTATCCTCGTCCGTATATGTAGTGATGGTATATTTGTGAATCCCTTTGATGGAGGAAGCCGATACATTCAAACTTTCAATGTTCTGTTGTCTGCGAGTAAAAACAGTTGTGATTTGATTTAATATACCGGCGATGTTTTCCGAGTAAACAATTATAGTATAAAGCATGATTTGATCTACTATTAGGCAATTTACAATTCTCAATTTTCTCTATATAACAGCATATTGGTTATCGTTTCGCCGGCTGGAATCATTGGGTAAACCATACCTTTTTCCACTACTCCTACCTCAAGCAGGAAAGCGCCGTTGGTTGACAACATTTCGCTGATTGCCGCCGGAAGTTCCTCGCGACGATGGACGCTGCACCCTTTAATGCCGTAAGCCGAAGCTATCTTTATATAATCAGGATTAGCCATAGGCGTAGACGAATACCTTCTATTGAAGAAGAGTTCCTGCCATTGGCGTACCATGCCCAGGTAATTATTGTTCAGAAGGATTATCTTCACGTTAATACCGGTTTCCATAATCGTACCCAATTCCTGTATCGTCATTTGCAAGCCGCCGTCTCCACAAAACAAACAAATTGTTCTGTCCGGCGCACCGAAAGAAGCGCCTATGGCTGAAGGAAGTCCAAAGCCCATTGTTCCCAATCCTCCCGAAGTAACAATACTGCGTTGTTTCGTGAAACGAAAATAACGCGCTGCCATCATTTGGTTTTGTCCTACATCCGTTACGAGAACAGCCTCGTTCTTCGTAGCATCCGATACGGCGCGCACCACTTCGCCCATTGTGATAGGACCTTCTGCCGGATGCAGTTCCGGATTGATGATGGAAACAAGCTCCTTTTCTTCGCTTTCCTTAAAGCTTTCTTTCCATTCGGCATGGGAGTTCTTGATCAATTTCTTACTAACAGCAGCCAGTGTATCTTTGCAATCACCGATTACGGCTAAGTGCGTCTTTACATTTTTATCTATTTCCGAAGGGTCGATATCAAAGTGAATCACCTTTGCCTGTTTGGCATAAGTCTTTTGATTTCCTGTTACGCGGTCGTCAAAACGCATACCAATAGCAATCAATACATCACATTCATTGGTTTTGATATTCGTAGCCAGATTGCCGTGCATCCCCAACATTCCTTTATTTAACGGATGGTTAGAAGACAGAGCGGAAAGCCCCAACAAAGTACATCCCGCAGGAATATCCGCTTTTTCGAGAAAATCAATCAGTTCGGTCTGCGCATTTCCCAACTCTACTCCTTGCCCTACCAATGCAAAAGGCTTTTTTGCTGCATTTATCAGTTCGGCAGCTTGACAAAGGATTTCCTCATTCGGTTCGGGAACGGGTATGTAACTACGAATATAATCTACCTTATGTGGGATAAATTCTACAGTTTCATTTTGCGCATTCTTTGTAAAATCAAGCACTACCGGTCCGGGGCGTCCGCTACGGGCAATGTAGAAAGCGCGAGACACAGCCCAAGCAATATCATCCGCACGGCGTATCTGATAACTCCATTTGGTAATAGGTTGTGTAATGCTCACCCAATCTATTTCCTGAAAAGCATCCGTACCTAATAATCCTGTACTCACTTGTCCTGCAATCACTACTATTGGTGTATTGTCGAGCATCGCATCACCGATGCCGGTAATTGTATTTGTCGCCCCCGGTCCACTGGTAACGAGGCATGCGCCTACTTTTCCCGATACTCGCGCATAGCCTTGCGCTGCATGAACAGCTCCTTGCTCATGGCGCACAAGTATGTGTGTCAATTCTTTTTTATAGTCATACAGAGAATCATACACAGGCATTATCTGCCCACCGGGATAACCGAAAATAGTTTTTACTCTTTCGTGGATTAATGACTGTATTAATGTTTCCGAACCGGTAATCATAATATATTAATTAAAATAGAATATCAATATGTTAATCACTCTTCTTTATATTAGCCTTATCGCCCCTTTATCTGCCGAACTCACCATGCTTGCATAAGCCTTTAGGCTTTTTGAAGCATAGCGTTCGCGCGTAAGGGGAGTCATCGGTCGCGCTGCCAATTCTTCATCCGTAAGTTTTACGTTAATCGTTCTCTGCGGAATGTTTATTTCGATAATATCCCCATCCAGAAGTTTGCCGATGTTACCGCCGGCAGCCGCTTCGGGAGAAACATGTCCGATACTTAGCCCGGAAGTTCCGCCACTGAATCGTCCGTCGGTAATCAATGCACATTCTTTTCCCAAATGACGTGATTTAATATAAGAAGTAGGATATAGCATCTCCTGCATACCCGGTCCTCCTTTGGGCCCTTCATGGATGATAACAACCACATCGCCACTGACCACCTTACCATTAAGAATACCCGTACACGCGGTTTCTTGCGAATCGAATACTTTTGCAGGACCTGTGAATATTAGAATACTCTCATCCACTCCGGCTGTTTTTACCACACAACCATCTTGCGCAATGTTCCCTTTCAGTACAGCCAAACCGCCTTCTTTGGAATAGGCATGTTCCAAATCCCGAATGCAACCTTTGGCGCGGTTTGTATCAAGGTCTCTATAATATATTTCCTGAGAGCCGAGTTCCAGATTGAAGATGCCGGCAGGTCCGCTTTTATATCTCTTAATTACTTCTACAGGAGCATCCGGATGAGTAATGGAATTTTTCTCTATCGCTTCGGATAGCGTCATTCCATCCACACGCAACACGGAAGTATCCACCAATCCGGCTTTGGCAAGTTCTTCCATAATAGCAATAATACCTCCCGCACGGTTCACGTCTTGCACATGGTATTGGGGAGTATTGGGAGCTACCTTGCAAAGGCAAGGCGTTTTGCTGGACAACCGGTCTATATCATCCATTGTAAAATCCACTCCCGCCTCTTGTGCAATAGCCAACAGGTGAAGCACTGTATTTGTGGAACCTCCCATAGCAATATCCAATGTCATGGCATTTAGAAAGGCGGCGCGAGTGGCAATATTTCGTGGTAAAACGCTTTCATCACCTTTTTCATAATACTTGCAAGCATTCTCCACAATCAGTTGGGCGGCTTTCTTAAATAGCTTGCTACGATTGACGTGCGTAGCCACAATCGTTCCGTTACCCGGCAAAGCCAATCCGATAGCTTCATTCAAACAATTCATGGAGTTGGCGGTAAACATGCCCGAACAGCAGCCACACGTGGGGCACGCGTGTTGTTCCACCCGTGCTATTTCTTCATTGCTTATGCTGTCATCGGCAGATAGAATCATGGCATCAATCAAATTCAAATGTTTTCCGTCAAGCTCTCCGGCTTCCATCGGTCCTCCCGATACGAATACGGCGGGAATATTCAGGCGCATGGCAGCCATCAACATTCCCGGGGTTATTTTGTCGCAATTGCTGATACAAATCATGGCATCGGCTTTGTGGGCATTAACCATGTATTCCACACTGTCGGCAATAATGTCTCTCGAGGGTAGTGAATAAAGCATTCCATCATGCCCCATGGCGATGCCATCGTCAATGGCAATCGTATTAAATTCTGCAGCAAAGCATCCGGCTTTCTCAATTTCGGCTTTTACTTGTTGACCTATTTTGTGTAAATGTACATGTCCGGGAACAAATTGTGTAAAAGAGTTGACTATGGCAATAATCGGTTTACCCAATTGCTCATTCCTCATACCATTGGCTATCCACAAAGCGCGGGCTCCTGCCATGCGTCGCCCTTGCATACCGTACGAACTGCGTAATTGTTTTTTCATGTTTTTCTTTATAAAATTAAAAAGCCTTTCTCACATTAACGAGAAAGGCTCTAATTCAAAATACCCAAAAGAATACATACTACACCACCTCTCTCACGCTCTTGATGAAACCACCACGACGCAAATGACTTGTAGAGATAGGTTATCGGATGTGTTTATAGTCATACCTGGTAATTAATGTCTTGCTTTTTGATTCTGTGCAAAGGTAAAAAAGCTTTTTACAAAACTCAAATAAATTAAGAAAAAAACGTATATCCAGATAGAATTAAGCGCAGTTACCTCAATCTGTCCGTGGCTTTCACCATTACTTCGTCACTTCCTATTGCCCGGATGGCAAGGTAATTTAATGTAACGGCAATCGCCGGAAAACAAAGTGCCCACGATATGTGAAACGACTCTATTTCCGGTTTGTCTTTCAACACAAAGTAAAATGCTACGATAGTCAAATAATATCCCACCAAGAGTATGCTGTTGAACACCGTCATCCGGATTTGAAGCATTCGTCTTTTGAAGAGGAAGATGGTGGCAAAAGCTATGCCGGAACACAACAGGATAATAGTAAAAAGCCCCCACGTGGAATAAAAATTGTTTCCCATATTCACCCCCCAAGCTTTGAATGTATATGTTTCCACTCCGTTTTCACTATGGAAATAACCCAATGGCATACACATACCGGCAATCAATACTCCGGTAACTATTAGCAGATAAACGGATTGAATACGCTGAATCATAAGAGAGAGGTTTATTGCAGCTTTTCTTTTGAGGGATTTCTATAATATATTTTCCCTTCCGTATATTCTTGTGCGGCTATTAGCGTAGCTTTGGGAAGTTTTTCATAATAGCGGGATATTTCTATCTGTTCTCTATTCTCGAAGATTTCTTCCAGATTATCATTATAGGAAGCGAATTCTTGTAGCTTCTTAGCGAGATCGTTCTTTACTTCCACGCTTACCTGATTGGCACGCTTACCCATGATAGCTACCGTTTCATATATATTGCCCGTATCGGCACACAATTCCATCATATCGCGCGTTACTGTAGTTGTCGGAGCATTTGTTTTCCTATAATCCATAAAATTATACCTTATATTTATTAGTCTGTAATTGTAACTTCTTTACTTGATTCTTTGAATATTTTGTCGGCATCTTTCAGATATTTGCTCTCTGGAAACTCATTCTTAAAAGCGTAATATTCGTCTATCGTTTCGCGGTAACGCTCCTCTTTTCTTTCCTCCACACTATTTACCGCCATTTCGTAACGGGCGCGGAGCATAAGAATAGATAAATCTTCACGCAAATTAGTATATGGATAATCTTTTAAAGTATTTTGTGCAGTGATAACACATGATTGAAAATTATTGCCCAAATAATTGCCCAAATTATAATACAGTTTGGCTGAATAATACTCCTTCAATACCAGTTTATTCTGCATGGCAAATATCATGTCATGAGCTTCCGCACTTTTAGGGCTTTGCGGGAAATATTCCAAAAACGTTTGTAATTCTTGAATTGCTGCATAGGTGCTTGTTTGGTCTAATCGTGGTTCGGGAGTACCCAAATAAAGCGCTTTTCCGGCATGAAAGCGAGCCAGCTCGGTAAATGCTCCGTGCGGATATGTAGTATAATAGGTAATAAAAGTTTGGGAAGCCATCAAATCATCTTTCATGTTATAATAACTCATTCCCAGCATATATAGAGATTCTTCCGCTTTGTCCGTACCTTTCAATATGGTAATCACTTCGTTGAGTAATGTAGCTGCCCTTCCATATTTCCCTTTAGCAAAATAACTTTTGGCTGCTTCGTACTTATATTCGTAGTCCGTACTTTTTTGTAACTTCGTATATTCTCCGCATGAGGAGAGAGAAGTGATGATAATCAATATTATAAAGAGATATTTGTTCATCTACATAAAATAAGTTGCAAACTTACACATTCGCGCCTAATAAACCAAATCATTTTTTATTTTTTAAGACCAAGCAGATTCAAGTATTAAATGCAACTTTATTATTTAGCATTTTGTAGAACACAGTAAACGGTTCCTCAAAATTAAGTTTTTTTATAGACCTACGATTAATTTTAAGTTGAATTTTTATTGAATTAGGCGTTTTGCTACGATAGGTAAAATTAATACCTTTGCGGTAATAAAGAAATATAATATGGAGAAGAAGTATAAAAGCATGACGATATTCGCGTTTCAGGAGCAATTCAAAGACGATATGGATTGTCTTGGGTATCTTTCGGAATTGAAATGGAAAAGAGGTTTTGTATGCGGCAAATGCGGACACACCCATTACTGCAAAGGTCACGAGATGCCTTACAGTCGGCAATGCACCAAATGCAGGCATGTGGAATCTCCCATGTCAGGTACCTTGTTCCATAAGTGTAAGTTTTCGCTGTTGAAGGCATTTTTATATAGTTTATTACGTATCAAGCAACAAAAAGGGAATCAGCAGTACGGAGTTGAGCCGGAAATTAGGTTTACGGCAGAAAACCTGTTGGTTGTTCAAGCAGAAAGTTATGCGAGCCATGCAAAGTAGCGGGAACTATCCGCTGCAAGGTTTTGTTGAAGTGGATGAGACAACGGTAGGAGGTCAGGAAGAAGGGACTCTGGGACGGAAAAACATTGATAAGAAATTGATTGTTTTGGCCATAGAGCATTCGGGCAAAGGTATCGGCAGGATGTATGGTAAAGTAATCTCCCATGCGAGCACCAAAGAACTTGGAGGCTTTATGAAA
>SNRY01000306.1_pt1 | contig 17799 bp, 16 predicted proteins | sample 4693421 | NCBI WGS metagenome assembly SNRY01 (sample SAMN11003215, study PRJNA524138) | termite gut metagenome | isolation source: Bacteroidetes bacterial symbionts from single cell of protist host amplifed... | host: Streblomastix strix ... | reverse complement strand
TAGAAAAGGAAAAGATTAAGGAATTTAACCAAGCAGTCAAAATGATTGAAAAACATGAAACGGAGATTATCAACTTCTTCAATTTGGGACATGCAAACGCTAAAGCGGAACGCTTGAACGGGAAAATACAACGATTTATATCCAACAATTATGGAATGAAAGATAAGGATTTTGCACTCTACAGGATTGCCTTGTATTTTTCATAGCACCTCAATATATTAATTAACCCATTTTCTTCAAAAAATTCATCCAATTCATAGAAACCTTTTAGCTCTGAACCTAAAAAAAAGTCGTTGGTTCCTATTTAAAAACTCAACAAGATTTCTCAACAAGATTTCCGGTAAAATTGGAACCCTGACTGTTTCCTTCCAATTACATATATTAATTTGGCTTGATGTCAACAATGGTCTGTTTAGCTCATCAACTAATGCCACAAACGATGGTTCAACTACAATCGGAGATTGCCTCAATTCTTTAAATTTCCATAGATGGTAACCCCAATATCCCTTGCATAACAACCAATCATCAGGTTGTGGTTCAAATTTGGATCCTACAAATAAGGAAGGTGTTAGCCCATCACTAATAAGCAACTTGGCGGCCGCTCTCACTCTGCTAATAATTCTCGGATCCATATCATGAATATATTAAATGCGGTTGCAGGATTTCATCAAATTCCCAATGACCTATAATTGGCTGTAATTTAATACAACTACAAAGATAATATATGTGCAAGCACATACAAAATATTTTATCAACATTATTTTCTTCGTTAATTTAAAATGTTTGGTAATGACCGAAATCGAAAGTTGTGTAATTGAGAAAGTTAGAAAGATGAGACTGGAGAGAAAATGGTCTATTCAGGCACTTGCGGATAATATAAACGTAAGTAAATCCTTTGTTGCTGATGTAGAAAATTCAAAACGTCGCAGTAAATACAATCTAAACCATATTAACGAAATAGCCAAAGCATTTGAATGTTCCATATATGATTTACTTCCCGAAAAACCAAAATAAAAACAAAGAAACACATTAGCTCTCTCCATAGATGCCATCTCAACCAGACAGTAATAATAATACTTGCCAAAAGGTGAACGACTTTGCTCTTACTATTGCTATTCTTTTCATAATGGTAGCAAAGGTAATATAAAGGTATGCGATATTACTGCAGATGTAAAAATGTTTATGTATTTTTTTTAAAAGCGTAAAAATAGTCTGGTTTTCTATTGTATTCTGCTGTAAGTTAATTTGTTACTTCATTTATAATATTTTTCAATCTTCAAAAGTATTTCTTTTGCTTTGCGGCGAACATACGTTGGCTCGAGTATTTCTACATATTCCCGTTGGGCTAAAATTTCCTGGTAAAATTCATCGTTGGGGCACAGCCAATAGGTAAATATGGCATAGTCCTTGTATGTTTCCACTTCCTGCTGTGAATGGTGCAACGGCAGCGACCGCAAGTATTTGGCATGTTTTCCATAAGCTTTAATCCGTATGGTGCACGGTAAAGTAGCGTCCTTACGAATTCCGGTAACATCGCACAAGTACTCTTCGGGCGAAAAACCGGACGGCAGCGTAAAAGTCTCTTGTGTAAAGGTTAGGTGTTTGATGCGGTCTAAGGCATACGTTCTCATCTCATCTTTACGGTGGTCAGGCTTACCATACATATACCAGCGCCTTTCGTGCATTTTTACAAAATAGGGACTGACCACTATCTCACTTTGTTTATCTCCATGGTAGGGATGGTAGCAAATGTTGACTTTCACATTTTGGCGCATCGCATAAATTACATTTGTCAGGTACGTCTGTGCCGATGGTACATTTTCCACTATAATCCGGTCTTTTATTTTTTCACTTTCTCGCAACAGATTACTCACGGAAAACGTTTCAAACAACCATTTTTTAACACCATTTTGTTTGAATTCATCATTATCTTCAATTCTATATTGGTAATTAGACTTATTGCACACAATACGGATGCCGAACAATTCATCAATCGCTTCGCGATGGTCGTGAAATGTGCGCAACGGAATATCCTTGCCATCGTAATGTATACTGCCATGCCACTTACTATTGATGTTTTCAAAGGTCAGGCTGCCCGCCCGTGAAATAGTATCAACGAGCCAAATATAACGGTTTAATAATTTTGACATTAAATGTACTTTTTGCGCAAAGTTAAAAATAATTTTAAACCAACACTTCACCCCTTTATCACCGCCAACGCATAAATGAAGGTGTCTAAAAAGTTGGAATTTACACTAAAATAACATTGTAATTAATTGATAATCAATAATACAATAGGTAAGAATAGACTTTTTGAATAGTATCATTTTTTTCTTATTTCAATTGCATTTACTATTTGAACTTACCAAGAAAAGTGTTTAACGTTTTTTCTTAAAAACGAAAATATTCGTATTTTTGCAGTTAGAAGGTTAGAAGAATTCATCAATGAACTGTTAACGCTCATGATACGGACGAATCTGAAGGGTATGGGAGTCGCGCTGATTACTCCTTTTAAAGAAGATGAAAGCATTGATTACAATGCGTTGGTACGAATGACGGATTATTTGATTCAGAATAATACGGATTTTTTGTGCGTATTGGGTACAACAGCCGAAACCCCTACACTGACGGAAGAAGAAAAAAAAATAATTAAAGAAACAGTGGTCGAATGTGTCAATGGAAGAGTTCCTGTTTTGTTGGGAGTTGGTGGAAATAATACCCGTGCCGTAGCCAACTCTTTACAAAAGGGTAATTATAAGGGAATAGACGCCATTTTGTCTGTAACACCCTATTATAATAAACCAACACAAGAAGGTCTTTACCAGCATTATAAAGTAATATCCGAAGCTACGGATTTGCCAATAGTCTTGTATAATGTTCCCGGACGTACAGGGGTAAATATGACGGCTGAAACTACCTTGCGGATTGCACATGATTTTAAGAATGTGACGGCTATCAAAGAAGCTTCCGGCAATATTACCCAGATGGATGATATAATTAAAAACAAACCTGCCGATTTCAATGTTATATCCGGAGACGACGCTATGACTTTTCCATTGATAACATTGGGGGCTGTGGGAGTAATATCTGTCATTGGAAATGCTTTTCCACGTGAATTTAGTCGTATGACCCGTTTAGCTCTTCAAGGAGACTTTGCCAGTGCACTGACCATTCATCATACATTCACAGAATTGTTCAATCTTTTGTTTGTTGATGGAAATCCTGCGGGTGTGAAATCGATGTTGCATGCGATGGGTATGATTGAAAATAAGCTTCGTTTGCCACTGGTTCCAACAAGGATAAAAACATTTGAGGAGATTCGGAGAGTATTGGGAGAGTTGAATATTAAGTATTAAGAAATTACATAAAAAAGACAATAAAATGAAAGATTTCTTGCGATTTACGTTTGCGACGATTACAGGTATCGTAGTGGCGAGTATTATTTTGGTTTTTATCGGTACAGTCATATTGATTAGTGCGATCTCTTCGGATGATACGGAAACAATAATTAGGAAAAATTCCATATTGATGCTCGACTTTAACGGAGAGCTTGCAGAGCGTACCGTAGAGAATCCTCTTGATATACTTTTGGGTAATGAATTCAATACGTACGGATTGAATGATATTCTTTCTTCCATTAAGAAAGCTAAAGAAAATAAAGATATAAAAGGTATCTATTTGCAAGCTACCAACTTATCCGCATCTTATGCTTCATTACAAGAAGTTCGAGACGCATTAGTAGATTTCAAATCCGGTGGTAAATTTATTATTGCTTACGGCGATTATTATACGCAGAAGCTTTATTACCTCTCCAGTGTGGCGGATAAAGTGTTATTGAATCCTCGTGGAACTATTGAATGGAAAGGTCTTGCTTCGAAACCGGTATTTTTTAAAGAACTATTGCAAAAAATAGGGATAGAAATGCAAGTATTTAAAGTAGGGACTTATAAATCGGCGGTAGAGCCATACATTTTTACTGAAATGAGCCCTGAAAATCGCAGGCAAGTAACGGAATATATTACTTCTATATGGAATCATCTTGTGAACGATGTTTCACAGTCGCGTGACATAGGTGTGGATACTTTAAACAGATATGCTGATCGTATGTTAACATATCATCCCACAGAGGAGCTTGTGAAATGTGGATTGGCAGATACCCTTATTTATAAAAGCGATGTTCGGGATTACTTGAAGAGTTATATGCAGATGAATAAAGATGATCGTTTGACCGTATTGGGACTGAAAGAGATGATAAATGTAAAAAGTAATATTCCGAAAGATAAAAGTGAAAATATTATAGCTGTTTATTATGCGCATGGAACGATTGACGATAGAGGAATAGGCGTGGTTGCTAATGAAGAAGGTATTTTGTCGGAAAAAGTGATTAAAGATTTGCTTAAACTGAAAGATGATAAAGGAGTAAAAGCCGTTGTTTTGCGAGTAAATTCTCCCGGAGGAAGCGCTTATGGGTCGGAGCAAATATGGGTTGCTGTCAACGAATTGAAAAAAGAAAAGCCGGTGGTGGTTTCTATGGGAGATTATGCAGCTTCCGGTGGTTATTACATTTCTTGTTCGGCTGATTGTATTGTAGCTGAACCAACTACGTTAACCGGATCTATCGGTATTTTCGGAATAGTACCTAATGTAGGTAAATTGGCTGATAAGGCAGGTGTGAAATTTGATGTGGTGAAAACGAATAAGTACTCAGACTTCGGTTCGTCGAATCGCCCTCTTCGCACAGACGAACAAGCCTTATTGCAAATGATGATTAATCAAGGCTATGACATTTTTTTAACCCGATGTGCCGAAGGTCGTGGTATGCCTAAAGAGGGGATAGAGAAAATAGCTCAAGGTCGTGTATGGACAGGAGTTAAAGTGCAGGAATTAGGATTGGTTGATGAATTGGGAGGCATTGATAGAGCATTGGAAATAGCCGTTCAAAAAGCAAATGTAGAAAACTACACAGTCATTGCCTATCCGAAAAAGAAAAACTTTCTTTCTTCTTTACTCGAAAGTAAACCGGACAATTATGTTGAATCAAAACTATTAAAAAGTAAGTTGGGAGACTATTACAACGAGTTTGTTATTTTAAAAAATATGGGAAAGAATGATTTTGTACAAGCCCGTCTGCCGGTTGATTTCAACATCCAATAATTTAGGCTGTGTAAATTAAACTGTGTCAGTTAAAAATTCTCTTCGAATACCCTCAAGTTTATTTTTTCTTTTTCAATGGGTAAAGAAGAGCGTGAGTTTTGTTGGTCAAAACGGTTAGGGGTCGATTCCCTAATCGTTTTTCTTTCCATGGTATAAAATTCACCATCGTATTGTTGGTCGCCATAAAACTAGTAAAGAATTTTCTTAAATTGAACTATCCACCCCCAAAGGAGGTGGCATTTCGCTCGATTTATGGCTACACCACCGAAAATTCTTTAAATGTTAAAGGAAAAGCCGGAATTACATTACCACCCGCAAAGCAGGTGGGTTTTTGAGTTATACTAAAGGTAAGGTTTTTTCGATTAACTAATTTTTTTGATGCGGTTGCCCTGATAGTTTTCATTTACACAATATTCTGGACAGTGTCTCGGGTAGCAAAATTCTAACTGCGACAAAAAGCAAAAACAGGAAGCCAAACTCCCTATAATAAGATTTACTTACTTTTGTTTTTAGCAATACAAATCTAATTTGTTTGCCCTTGAACTGTCAAATCTAATCGAAACTATTTCAAAATTACTGATTTTCAAACTTCAATTTGCCTTCTTCTGCGTTCACAACAATTACTTTATTTTTGTCCACTTCTTGTGCAAGCAACTTTTTCGACAAATCGTTTAACAAATACCGTTGAATAGCTCGTTTTACGGGACGTGCTCCAAATTCGGGATTATATCCCGTTGCAGCGATAAAATCCAGAGCAGCGTCCGTTATTTCTAACTCTACGCCATTTCCAGCAAGCATTTTTTTAATCCCGTTTATTTGTAGAGTAACAATTTGCTTTATTTCTTTTTCAGTCAATGGTAGAAACATGATTGTTTCGTCAATACGGTTCAGGAATTCCGGACGGATGGCTTGTTTCAACAGATTCATCACTTCCGCCTTCGTTTCTTCCACCACCGCTTCCCTGTTTCCCAAAGTGATTCGTTCCATTTGACTTTGAATGTAGCTACTCCCCATATTGGAAGTCATAATAATGATTGTGTTTTTGAAATTTACTACACGACCCTTGTTATCGGTTAACCGTCCGTCGTCGAGTACTTGCAACAAAATGTTGAATACATCGGGATGCGCTTTTTCTATTTCGTCAAACAAAATAACAGAATACGGTTTACGCCGGATAGCTTCCGTCAATTGTCCGCCTTCATCATATCCCACATAGCCCGGAGGCGCTCCTACCAAGCGGGACACCGAGTGCTTTTCCTGATATTCGCTCATGTCGATACGAGTCATCATACCTTCATCGTCGAACAAAAATTCAGCAAGCGCTTTGGCAAGTTCCGTCTTCCCTACGCCTGTGGTGCCCAGAAAGATGAATGAACCGATGGGACGCTTCGGGTCTTGTAATCCCGCACGACTGCGTCGAACGGAATCGGACACGGCAACAATGGCTTCCTCCTGACCGATAATACGTTTATGCAATTCTTCCTCCAAATGAAGCAACTTGTCTTTTTCACTTTGTAACATCTTATTGACAGGGATACCCGTCCAACGAGATACGACGTTGGCAATATCTTCAGCATCCACCTCTTCTTTAATCATGGCGCTGTCGCCTTGCATTTGTCGAAGATTTCGTTGTATTTCTTCTATCTCCTTGTTTATTGCCTGTAACTTTCCGTAGCGGATTTCGGCTACTTTTCCATAATCTCCTTCACGTTCGGCTTTATCTGCCTCAAACTTCAAATTTTCTATTTCAATCTTATTGTGCTGAATTCGGTTAACCAATGTTTTTTCACTTTCCCATTTAGCTTTGTACGAGTTTTCCTTGTCTTTCAGTTCGGCTATTTCCTTATTCAATACTTGGAGCTTCTCTTGGTCTTTTTCGCGTTTGATAGCTTCGCGTTCAATCTCCAATTGTTTGATTTTGCGCGATATTTCATCCAGTTCCTCAGGTACGGAATCCACTTCCATACGAAGTTTGGCAGCGGCTTCGTCCATTAAATCAATAGCTTTGTCGGGTAGAAAACGATCGGAAATATACCGGTTGCTTAATTCCACAGCGGCAATAATCGCATCGTCCTTGATACGCACTTTATGATGATTTTCATACCGTTCTTTCAATCCGCGTAAAATGGAAATAGAACTTAAAATATCCGGCTCATTCACTTGTACCGTTTGGAAACGACGTTCCAATGCCTTGTCTTTTTCAAAATATTTTTGATATTCGTCTAAAGTCGTTGCGCCAATGGAACGAAGTTCACCTCGTGCCAAAGCAGGTTTCAATATATTGGCGGCATCCATAGCTCCCTCACTTTTTCCGGCTCCTACTAAAGTATGAATTTCATCAATAAATAAAATAATTTCTCCTTGGGCATTAATAACTTCGTTGATAACAGCCTTCAAACGTTCTTCAAACTCGCCTTTATATTTCGCTCCGGCTATGAGCGCGCCCATATCGAGGGAATAGACTTGTTTATTTTTCAGGTTTTCGGGTACGTCGCCTCGCAAAATACGATGTGCCAACCCTTCTACAATAGCTGTTTTTCCAGTCCCCGGTTCTCCTATTAATATCGGATTATTTTTTGTTCGCCGGCTCAATATTTGCAATACCCGGCGGATTTCTTCATCGCGACCGATAACAGGATCGAGTTTTCCTTCTCGTGCCGCTTCGTTCAAATTAATGGCATATTTGGATAAGCTCTGATAAGTTTCTTCGCTTGATTGTGATGTTACCTTTTGCCCTTGCCTGAGTTCTGCAATAGCCATGCGAAGCTCTTTTTCATTCATTCCCGCATCTTTCAAAATATCGGAAGCAGCACTCTTCACTACCAACAAAGACCATAGTAAATGTTCTAACGAAACGAATTCATCTCCCATCTCTTTAGCATACTGCATTGCCTTTTGAAGCACTTCATTGGATTCGCGGCTTAAATAAGGTTGCCCGTTGCCTCCCGATACTTTGGGGAAAGACTCCATTTGCTTATCGATCACAAGAATAACCTGACGAACATTTATACTTAATTTTTGAAAAATGAAATTAGTAACGTTCTCGTCCGTTTTCAGTATTCCATGCAATAAATGTACGGTTTCTATGGCTTGCTGTGTCCAGCTTTGTGCCAAGTTCGCGGCTTCCTGTATAGCTTCCTGCGACTTGATAGTAAAATTAGCAAAGTTCATATTATTTTGTTTGTACGGTTAAATTAACATCGAAAATTCAGGATTAAGTCAAAACAACAACAATTTTAACGATTTTTCAATCGTATGTTTAATCTTCCTGTAGTCAGGCTGTTCTTGATTACCTATTTAACGATGCCCGAATTATATTTGTTCATGGTAATCTCTATTCCTGCCAGGCAAAAACTTTTAATAATCTCGCCGGCTGTATGCAACCGTTCATCTATTATTTTAAGCTCTTCTTCATTGAATTTACTAAGCACATAGTTTACTTGTCCTCCCTGAAGAAAGTTATTTCCTATACCGAAACGCAAACGGGCATATTCTTGCGTTGCCAATGTAACGGCGATGTGTTTTAATCCGTTATGCCCTGCGTCGCTTCCTCTGCTCTTCAAACGTAATGTTCCGAAAGGAAGTGAAAGATCGTCCACTGTAATAAGCACATTCTCCAAAGGTATTTTTTCTTTCTGCATATAATAGCGCACGGCAAATCCACTTAAATTCACAAAAGTAGATGGTTTCAACAACAATAGTTCTTTTCCTTTTATTGACAAGGTAGTAATTGCCCCATAACGCCTGTCAGTAAAAACGAGATTGGACGCCTTTACAAGAGCGTCCAATACCATAAATCCTATGTTATGCCGGGTTTCGTAGTACTCCGTACCCATATTCCCCAACCCTGCAATCAGAAATTTCATTTGCAATAAACAGCCTTATTCTTTACTTGCAGTAGTAGTAAGTCCTTTCGCAGCGCGTGTCAGTTTGACAGCACAAACCACATTGTCTTTTGCATTCAGCAATTCAAGACCCTCGAAAGAAAGTTCACCTGTTTTTATAGTTTTACCCAACTCCAAGTTATTTACGTTTATAGTCAGCTTTTCGGGAATATTCTTATATAACGCTTTCACTTTCAACTTACGCATTTGCAAGGTAAGTTTACCTCCCGACTTTACGCCTTCGGCTAAACCTTCCAACTGAACGGGAACTTCGATAATAATAGGTTTCGTTGCATTCACTTCCAGAAAATCGACATGCAAAATTTTATCGGTAACGGGATGGAATTGAATTTCCTTTAAAATAGCAGTCAATTTTTGTTCATCAATTACCAAATTAACCATGTAGATGTCCGGTGTATATATCAAGTTACGCAGAGCTTCGTTAACTACGGTAAAATGGATGTTCTGCTTTCCCCCGTAAACCACACAAGGTACGCCGTCATTTCTACGAATCTCTTTCAATGCCCTACTTTTTTCAGAAGAGCGTGCCGCGATGGATCTCACGGTTCCTTTTACTTCAATTGTTTTCATTTTTGTGTTACTCTAAATTAAGTTTTACTATTCGCTTAACTTGCCATCACACGATGCAGAATAACTGCATAACGCTGCAAAAGCAGTACAAAAGTATATTTTTTCTAATACGTATGATAAAGAAATCTATTCAAAAATCAATGTCTATTTCCACTTTTGAAGAACTTTCTTCCTTATTTTCAGTAGTATCTATATCATTTTCTTCCTCTTTTTCGTAATAATCTCTTTTTGGTATTTCTTGTCTTTCCCGAATATAAGCGATAGCTTGTTCCAAACCGACCATAAATTTCTCAAAATCTTCTTTATACAGGAAAATCTTATGTTTCTCAAAACTTACTTGCACATCTTCTCCTTCACCTTGCACAATTTTCTTACTTTCGGTAATGGCAAGAAACATCTCCTCTTTACGATTTTTCTTCACATCAAGGTAATATATTCGTTTACCTGCCTTAATGGATTTAGAAAACACAATCTCTCTGTCGTTCATTTCGCTATTTCCACTTGTTTTTTTAAAATCTTCCATGATCGTTAGGGCTTTTAAAATCGGGTTCAAATTTGGCTAAATTTTTTCTATTGTCAAAAGAAAATCGTAAGAGAATGATTCAAGTCATTAAAATTTGCAATTTATTTGCCAAGAGTCATTTTAATAGCTATCTTTGTCAGTCGCTGATACAATACTGATTAAGATATATGATAAACAGAGTTCTTATTCGTCTTAAAATTATCCAAATCGTGTTTGCTTATTATCAAAATGGAAACAAAAATTTAGATTCGGCGGAAAAAGAATTGTTTTTTAGTATTTCTAAAGCTTATGATCTGTACAACTATTTGTTGATATTGATGATAACTTTGAAAAACTATGCAAAGAAGCGTATGGAAGCAGCCAGATCCAAAATGATACCACTGTCAGAAGAAGAACAGAAATTCCATATAAGATTTATTGAAAACAAGTTTGTTAAGCAACTCGAATCAAATGTTCAGTTGACGGAATTTGTTATTACTCAAAAGAAGACTTGGGACAATGAAATGATTTTTATCAAAGAATTGTACGAATCTATTATTGAATCCGATATATATAAAGGATATGTAGCTGATAGCAATTCTTCTTACGAAAGCGACAAATATTTTTGGCGGAAAATATATAAACAATTCATATTCAACAATGAATCATTGGATCAAGTGTTAGAAGAACAAAGTTTGTATTGGAACGACGATAAAGAAATAGTTGATACGTTTGTATTGAAAACTATTAAGCGTTTTGATGAAACACAAGGGTCTGAACAACCCTTATTGCCTGAATTTAAAGATGAAGAGGATAAGGAATTTGCAGGTCGATTATTTCGGCGTACCATTCAAAATGAAGAGTATTATCGATATTTAATTAGCGAAAACACAAAAAATTGGGATTTCGAACGGGTAGCACTCATGGATGTAATTATTATGCAATGTGCCATAGCCGAGATTTTAAGTTTTCCGAATATTCCGATAAGTGTTTCGCTGAATGAATACGTGGAGATTGCCAAGCTATACAGTACGTTAAAAAGCGGCGCTTTTGTTAACGGTACACTCGACGGAATTGTGAAAAAATTGAAAAAGGAAGGAAAATTAAATAAAAATTAAACTCCCTAAACAAATAAACTTAAAAACAAATAGACTTATGAATTTATTAACCGTATTATTACAAGGAGAAGCCGCTTCAGGTATAGGTGGAGGCGGAAGTATGATGTGGATTATGCTGATAGCTATGTTTGCTATTATGTATTTCTTTATGATTCGTCCTCAGCAAAAAAAACAAAAAGCCATTGCCAAATTCCGTAATTCGCTTCAGGTAAATCAAGACGTGGTTACTGCCGGTGGAATTCATGGAAAAATCAAAGAAATTAAGGATAATTGTGTGATACTCGAAATAGCTGCTAACGTGAAAATCACCATAGAAAAAAGTTCTGTTTTTGCAGCTGCTTCTGACGTACCGGCTCAAAAATAACTTAAAAAAGTAGCGCCTGCACTACCATGAAAAAGATAGTTTTAGTGGCACTATGGGTTTGTTTGCTCCCGTTATCCACTCAGGCGCAAAGACAGTTTGTGCTGACTTCGCCTAACGGGCAAATAATCATCACTGTTGATATAGACCATAAAATCACTTATTCTGTTACCTGTAACGGGGAAAGAGTGATTGATGTGTCTCCCCTCTCTTTAACCTTAAGTACGGGTGAAGTATGGGGGGATAATGTTCAACTGTCCAAAAGCAACATCCAAAACATACAAAAGGACATCCCTTCTCCTTTCTATTGGAAAGATAGAATAGCAGATGAATATACCGAACTCGTCCTGACCTTCAAAAAACAATGGGGTGTCGAATTTCGTGCATACAACGACGGAGTGGCTTATCGTTTTGTCAATCAACGCAAGAAACCCTTTACCGTTCAAAGTGAAGAGGTTGTGTATAATTTCGGAAAGGATGTAACGGCAACAGTTCCTTATGTAAATGTAGGAAAAGACGGCGATTACAAGTCGCAGTTTATGAATTCCTTTGAAAACACTTATGTCACCGGTGAGCTTTCGCAATTGAATAAAGGAAAACTAATGTTTCTCCCTCTTTTGGTTAATACGGTCGGCGGAAAGAAAGTCTGTGTAACCGAAGTAGATTTGGAAAGCTATCCAGGGCTTTATCTGACCAATGCGGAAGGAAACAACACATTGTCGGGAATATTCGCAGCCTATCCGAAAGAAACGCGACAAGGAGGACATAACATGCTACAATCCAGGGTAAGGGAACGCGAGGCATACATTGCTCAAGTGAACGCTCCCCGCACCTTTCCCTGGCGTGTAGCTATTATCACGAAAACGGACAAAGAATTGGCTGATAGTGATATGACTTACAAATTGGCTTCCTCTTCGCGCGTACCGGATATTTCGTGGATTAAACCCGGAAAAGTAGCTTGGGATTGGTGGAACGATTGGAACATAGACGGAGTAGATTTCGTTTCGGGCATTAACAACAACACTTACAAATATTACATAGACTTTGCCGCTGCCAACGGGATAGAATATGTTATCTTGGACGAAGGATGGGCGGTGAATCTTCAGGCTGATTTGATGCAGGTAGTAAAGGAGATTGATATGAAAGAGTTGGTCGATTATGCGGCAGAGAAAAATGTGGGCATTATTCTCTGGGCAGGTTACTACGCTTTCAACAGAGATATGGAAGAGGTGTGTCGTCATTATTCTCAAATGGGTGTAAAAGGATTTAAGGTTGATTTCATGGACAGAGACGACCAGGAAATGGTAGAATTTGTCTATCGTGCTGCCGATGCTTGCGCTAAATATCATCTTGTTCTCGACTTGCACGGCATGTATAAACCTGCCGGCTTGAACCGTACGTATCCCAATGTGCTGAACGTTGAAGGAGTGTTTGGATTGGAACAAATGAAATGGTCTCCAGCGAGCGTTGACCAAGTAAAATATGATGTAACGATTCCATTTATTCGCCAAGTAGCCGGTCCGCTGGACTATACGCAAGGGGCGATGCGCAATGCTGCTCATGGCAACTATTATCCTTGTGATTCCGAACCGATGAGTCAGGGAACGCGTTGCCGGCAATTAGCTACCTACGTGGTGTTTTACTCGCCCCTCAATATGTTGTGTGACACACCGGGCAACTACCAGCGTGAAGCAGAATCGTTAGCTTTCATTGCTACCGTGCCTACCGTATGGAACGAAAGCATTACGCTTGACGGAAAGCAAGGTGAGTATATCGTTACTGCTCGTCGTCATGGAAATACGTGGTATATCGGTGGATTGACGAACTGGGAGGCGCGAGATATTACGGTTGACCTCTCTTTCCTAAAAGGAAAAAGACATTCGGCAACCTTATTCAGGGACGGTACAAACGCTCACCGGATTGGACGTGATTACAAAAAAGAAACGTTGAATCTCGATAATGAAAATAATTTACCTGTTCATTTAGCTCCAGGAGGAGGGTTCGTTTTAATAATGGATGTGGAATGAAACAACCATGCCGAAAGAAATAGAGCGTAAGTTTCTCGTTACCGGTGAATTTAAATCAGAAGCGTTTGCACAATACCGGATTATACAAGGGTATATTTCACGCGTAAGTGGACGTACAGTCAGGATACGTATTTGCGACAATAAAGGCTATCTTACCATCAAAGGAGCATCAGATGCTTCGGGAATGGAACGTTACGAGTGGGAAAAAGAAATCCCTTTCTCTGAGGCACAACAATTAATGAAGCTCTGCGAACCCGGCGTTATAGAGAAAACGCGCTATCTGGTACGAAGCGGAAAGCATATTTTTGAAATTGACGAATTCCATGGTGTCCATCAAGGATTGGTTATAGCCGAAATAGAATTGAAATCAAAAGAAGAAGCCTTTGTAAAACCCAACTTTATAGGAAAAGAGGTAACGGGAGATAAACGTTATTATAATTCCCGGCTTAGTACAGAAAAATCCTCAGGTTACTGATTCCTCCTTTGTTTATTTAACGAAGCATTGAAAAAGCAATAAGTTGTGCAACATTAAAAGCAGCGCACTTGCTTGTGTTGGAAGAAAATCACTTGCATTAGCATTTGGATGTTACTTTCAAGGAAAATGCCTGTAAAGCAAGAGTGGGCAATGCGCCTCTGAATCTCTCGACTATACGTAAGTTGGCTTTACAACTTCTATCGAATATGAAGGATAAACACTGCTTGAAAAAGAGACTATATAAGGCGGCTTGGGATATGGAATATATGAACAAAAGGTATTGTTAATTTAGTATTGGTATACTATCTTTGCATCAAAAAAGTTATGGATTGTCCCCGCTGCGGAAGCATAAATTATAACAGGGATGGTTTTGTTAAAGGTCGCCAACGTTATGCATGTAAAGCATGCCGGTATCATTATACGGTAGCGAAGAAATCGGATGTAAAATCCGTAGAAACCGGACGCATGGCACTGGAGCTGTATTTGAACGGATTGGGCTTTCGGGCAACGGGTCGCCTGTTAAAAATCAGTTATGGAACGGTTTACGCCTGGATTAAGAAATGGGGTGCGACAGTAGATTTGCCCAGGAAGGAAGAAAGGGTTGAATTTATGGAACTCGATGAGATGCATACCTATGCGGGTTCAAAAAAAACTGCTGTTGGGTATGGATTGCCGTTGACAGACTCGGAAAAAGGTTTATCGGTTTTGTCTGCGGAAATCGTTCCACAGAAACAGGACTCAAACTTTGGGAAGAAATAAAAGATACTCCCGTATCTTTCTATTGTTCAGATTATTGGAAAAGTTATGAAGCCTTTATTCCACCGGAAAAACATTTACAAACCAAGGCGGAAACTTTCACCGTGGAAGGTTACAACAGTAGAATCAGGCATTATTTGGCAAGATTCAAACGAAAGGGAAAGTGCTACAGCAAAGCGCAACACATGATTGAGAAATCGTTAAAATTATTATTTCTAAAACTAAATAATGAATTACCTATATTAGTTTAACAATGCCGAACAAAATACTTAATTTTTGACGCGGTTGCCTTGATTTAAAGGCGAGGAAGATAGGAAACAATCAATAGATAAATCAACCGTGTAGTTGACCATTTACACAAAATTTTGGAGAGTCCCCTACCAGATTAATTCTCTTTTCTTCAATTATATAAATCCTAATTTTCGCAGTTACTGATTGAACTTCCGCATTTTGCAAAAAATGAGTTATTAAGATCTCTTTATCAATATTTTGTATCTTTGCCCTTGTCAGAAGAAGTGGATACAAACTTGGAGAGTAACCTGACTGAAACGATCAAAGGGGAAAACATTCACTTCTTATAATTTACTTGTGCCAAGAATTTATGACTTAGAAAGACTTTGTTGCAACGAGTAGTATATTTATTTTCAATTAATTACAAATAGTATTTTTTGCCCTTTGACAAAGTATGAATTTGTTAACTATTTGAAAACTATATGTTTAACATAAATCTACAATATGACTAATTGGCTGAATATCAACAATTAACCGTTGCAACAAAGTCACTTAGAAAACCCGTTTTATAAAAGTTGATGAAAAATACCCGACTGTCAGATTAAGTTTTAACTTTTACAGGTTAACTATCCTTTTCTATTTCCTCATTAATCACTTTAATCTTTTGGGAAACCAAGTCCAAGTCATCCTTCAGCTTTTCAATTTTACGGTTTGCTTCCACCAACAAGTTCTCTCCTTTTTTGGAAGAAGAAGTGAAGAACCCCAAATTATTTTCATACACTTGAATATCATTTTTTATGCGATCATGAGTATGTACTAGTTTTTCACGCTCCTTATACAGAGATTGAGAGGTTTCTTGTAGATTAGAAAGTGAAGACTTGAAGTTATAAAGTTTTTTATCGGACATACTGATATGTAATCGTTCGTAGTGTTTATCTAATAAACCGTTAAATTCTTCATACAGTTTATCTTTTTCTCTGAACGGCACATGTCCTATTGTTCCCCATTCCTTAATCAGCTTACGCACTTCTTCTTCCGCTTCTTTGCCATTTGCCGATTCATCCATATTGGCAAGCCGGTTGATGATTGCCCTTTTCAATACCAAGTTTTCGGCTTCTTCCGAATGTAAAGAGGAGGTTACCTTCCCTTTCTGTTCAAAAAAGTAATCACACGCAGTAATAAACCTTTTCCAAACCACATCCGAATGTTTGCGTGATACGGATCCTATGGTTTTCCATTCTTTTTGCAATTTAATTAATGTGTCGGAAGTTTCTTTCCAATCGGTACTATCTTTCAATGCTTCCGCCTTTTCACATAACGCTTCTTTCTTTTTCAGGTTTTCACTCATTCCTTCTTTGATACCCCTGAAAAATTCCCCTTTCTTTGAAAAGAACTCGTCACACGCTTTGCGAAAACGTTCGAATATCTTTACATTCATTTTTTGTGGGGCAAAACCAATTGTTTTCCATTTATTTTGCAAAGCAATTACTTCTCGTGTCTTATCTTCCCAAGCGGCAAAGGAAGTCAAATTTGCATATTCAACAGCCTCAACTATTTCGCAGATAACAGTCTTTTGGTCTAAATTCTGTTGTTCCGCTTCTTTCAATTGATCAAAATGTTGCTGATGCCGGCGATTAACTGCTGTGGAAGCCATTTTAAAACGGTTCCATATCTCGTTGCGAAGATCTCTTGTCACTGGTCCTATTTCGCGAAACTCTTGATGTAACTTTTGTAATTGATGAAAAGCGGAGATAACATCCGGTTCGTCAGCCAATCTCTCTACCACTTCGCAAAGTTTAACCTTTAATTCCAAATTCTTTTTAAAGTCATAATCCCGGAATTCGTTATTGAGTTTTAAAATGTCGTAGAATTTCTCCACATACAATTGATAGCTTCTCCAAAGTTCGTTTACTTTGCTTTGCGGAACTTGTTTTATTTCATTCCACTCCTGCTGTAATTTTTTAAAATCATTATACGACCTGTTTGCATCTTCCGATGTTTCCACCAATTCTTTCAACTTTCCTATAATAGAAAGTTTCGCTTTTAGGTTTCCTTCTTTTTGCTTTTCTATTTCTACAGCTTGTTTATTCCTTTTTTCTCTGATGACAGCCATGAGTCTCTTAAACTCATTCTCCTCCTTATCCGATATTTTCGGTATATAACCATCTTCCGTACCTTTTACTTCAACAAATTGCTTTCTATCCTCCTCCAATTCAGCATTATGCAATTTATAGAAGTTCAATTTCAAGTTATCCAACTCTTGTTTATTGGTATTTTCAGCATCAGCACAGAGCTCATTCAAACGTTTTAGTATGTCTTCTTTAGTGAGTTGCAATGCTCGTTTCGGTTGCTCAACTTTATCAGATTCTTTAGTTAGAACCTCCTTTTCTGTTAAATCTTCCGAAGTCTCCGCAACGTTTTTTTCTTTTTTCGGATCCCATTGCAATGAGGACTGAGTCGTGTCGTGAGAGTCTGCCGCCATACTATTTTTTATTATTAAAATAATTTACACCCAATTATCGTTATACCCAATTACAAATTAACGAAAAAAATCATTCATTACATATTATTTTAACGGGTGATTTTATTAGTTGAAAATGGACAAATATAAATCTTTAAAATATAGATTGTTATGACTTTTCCACAAGAATTGAAATACACAAACGAACATGAATGGGTTCGGTGTGAAGGGGATATTGC
>SNRY01000305.1_pt1 | contig 17844 bp, 32 predicted proteins | sample 4693421 | NCBI WGS metagenome assembly SNRY01 (sample SAMN11003215, study PRJNA524138) | termite gut metagenome | isolation source: Bacteroidetes bacterial symbionts from single cell of protist host amplifed... | host: Streblomastix strix ... | reverse complement strand
ACACATAACCGATTCTTCAAATCATTAGAAGTGCTACGATATGATTTGAGTTTGTATTGGTCTATATTTAATGTACCAAATAATGAATTGACTAATTTAACAGCAGTTATTTAATGCGTTTATTATAGTACGGCCTTACAATATTTAAACAAAATAAACGAAAGACCCATTGGAAAAGTCAAATATGCGTTATGCTAATTCCGCCAACGGGTTATATTTTATTCGAACCTTTCCATTTTATACTTTCAATTCTTCTACTATTTCAGCGGTAGTTTCTTTTTCAACAACAGTTTCATTTATAGAAACTAATGATGTTTTCTTTGAACGACGTGTACGAGTCTTCCTAACGGCTTTGTTTCCCAACATATTTTCATTGTAATCAACAAGCTCAATAAAACACATTTCCGCATTATCGCCCAAACGGCTACCCGTCTTAATAATACGCGTATATCCACCCTGACGGTCTGCTATTTTTACGGAAACATCTTTAAACAATTCCGTTATAACAGATTTATCCTGTAAATAACTAAATACAGTACGACGAGAATGAATCGTATCGTTTTTTACTTTCGTAAGTAATGGTTCAACATATTTCCTCAATGCTTTAGCCTTTGCCAAAGTCGTATTGATTCTTTTATGCTTAATCAAAGAACAAGCCATATTCGATAACATCGCTGCTCGATGAGAAGCTGTACGACCCAAATGATTAAATTTCTTATTATGCCTCATTTTTATTCCTTATCTAATTTATATTTCGAAATGTCCGTTCCAAACGATAAATTCAAACCCTCCAGTAAATCGTCTAATTCGGTAAGTGATTTTTTTCCAAAATTCCTAAATTTTAATAAATCAGTTTTATTAAATTGTACTAAATCTCCTAATGTTTCCACATCGGCTGCTTTTAAACAATTAAGTGCGCGAACCGATAAATCCATTTCAATAAGTTTGGTTTTTAACAATTGACGCATATGCAACACTTCTTCGTCAAACTCTTCATTATTATCCACATCGGCTATTTCAAGAGTAATCTTCTCATCGGAAAACAACATGAAATGATAAATCAAGATTTTAGCAGCCTCTTTCAAAGCTTCCTTCGGATGTATAGAGCCATCGGTAACAATTTCAAGTATCAACTTTTCATAATCGGTTTTTTGTTCTACACGAAAATTCTCTACTAAATATTTAACATTACGTATGGGAGTATAAATTGAATCGATTGGGATTTCATTAATATCCATACAATATTCACGATTTTCCTCAGCAGGAATATAACCACGACCTTTGTTAATCGTAATATCAATTCGCAGAGTAGCTCCTGAATCTAAATGGCAAATAACTAATTCAGGATTTAACACTCCAAATCCACTTAAATATTTACCGATATCACCCGCTTTAAATTCATTTGAATTTTCTATTGTGATACTTACTCTCTCACTTTCAAATTCTTCAACCACTCGCTTGAATCTTACTTGTTTTAGATTCAAAATAATGTTGGTAACATCTTCTCTTACTCCCGAAACAGTAGAAAATTCATGCTCAATACCCTCTATTTTTATAGTAGTTATCGCAAAACCTTCCAATGAAGAAAGAAGAATACGGCGTAACGCATTACCTACTGTAATACCAAAACCGGGCTCCAACGGACGAAATTCAAACTTACCGAATTTCGCATCCGTCTCCAACATTAATACTTTATCAGGTTTTTGAAATGCTAATATCGCCATGAAATTTATTATTTGGAATACAATTCTACTATCAAATGTTCTTTAATGTTTTCAGGAATATCTATTCTCTCAGGAATATGCAAGAGTTTACCTACTTTAAGATTATCGTCCCATTCCATCCACATATATTTACTATGATTGAAACCGACAAGCGAATTAGTTATCACCTCCAAAGATTTGGATTTTTCGCGAACTCCGATTATCTGACCTGGCTTTACTAGATAAGAAGGAATATTCACTACTTTGCCATCAACAGTAATATGTCTATGACTAACAAGTTGACGAGATGCCGCACGTGTAGGAGCAATACCTAAACGAAATACGACATTGTCAAGACGACTTTCCAACATTTGGAGAAGAATTTCACCTGTAATACCTTTTGCAGCTTCTGCTTTTTCAAATATATTTCGGAATTGTTTTTCTAAAACACCGTAAGTATATTTAGCTTTCTGCTTCTCGCGAAGCTGGATACTATATTCGGAGATTTTCCTTTTCCTTGAATTTCCATGTTGTCCGGGAGGATAATTTTTCCTTGACAAAACTTTATCAGCTCCAAAAATACCTTCACCGAACTTACGGGCTATTTTCGACTTTGGTCCAGTATATCTAGCCATTTTCTTTCCTAATATTTATTTAATTGTTTTTATTTATAAACTTAATTTGTTGCAGCCACAATTACAGGGAAAAATAGTAATGCAATCAAGACAGAACTAACGATCATTCCAATAGCGATATTTTATACTCTACGCCTTTTGGGAGGACGACAACCATTATGCGGAAGCGGAGTTACGTCAACAATCTCCGTTACTTCAATACCCGCACCATGAATCGTTCTAATGGCGGACTCACGTCCGTTCCCCGGTCCTTTTACATATGCTTTTACCTTTCTCAAACCAAGATCAAATGCCACTTTTGCGCAATCTTGAGCTGCCATTTGAGCGGCATAGGGAGTATTCTTTTTTGAACCTCTAAACCCCATTTTGCCGGCAGACGACCACGAAATAATCTGTCCTTCACTATTTGCAAGAGAAACAATAATATTATTGAAAGATGAATGAACATGTAACTGTCCGTTAGCATCAACTTTAACATTTCTCTTTTTAGCTGCAACTGTTTTTTTTGCCATATCAACAATTATTATTTAGTAGCTTTTTTCTTATTAGCAATAGTTTTCTTCCTGCCTTTACGAGTACGGGCATTATTCTTAGTGCTTTGTCCTCTAACCGGTAAACCGATACGATGACGGATACCACGATAACAACCAATATCCATCAACCTCTTAATATTTAATTGTACCTCAGAACGAAGGTCTCCTTCAACTTTATAGCCTTCACCGATAATCTCACGAATCTTAGCAGCCTGATCATCTGTCCAGTCTTTTACTTTAATATCTTTATTTACATCAGCTCTATTTAATATTTTCGCTGAACTACTGCGTCCAATACCATATATATAGGTCAACGCAACCTCACCTCTCTTATTCTGAGGCAAATCTACACCCACTATTCTTATAGCCATATATTAATTTATATTTTTTACAAAAATAATAATACTACCCTTGACGTTGTTTAAACTTAGGATTTTTTTTATTGATAACATACAAACGACCCTTACGTTTAACAATTTTACATTCGGGTGTACGTTTTTTTAATGATGCTCTTACTTTCATATCTTAATTATTTATATCTAAATACGATTCTCCCCTTCGACAAATCATAAGGAGACATTTGAACTCTTATCTTGTCACCCGGCAATATTTTTATATAATGCATGCGCATTTTACCGGAAATATGTGCAGTAATTTCATGTCCGTTTTCCAATTCTACACGAAACATCGCATTAGACAATGCCTCAACTATTACTCCATCTTGTTCTATTGCAGATTGTTTTGACATATTTATATTGCTTTATCTCCCAAAACTTCCTCTATAAATTCAAAGGATGAAAGAATATCAACCGAACCGTTACTACCTACTGCTACTGTATGTTCAAAATGAGCAGCACATTTTCGATCTTTTGTTGTTACTGTCCATCCGTCTTTTGTTACTGATATTTGCCGGTTACCTAAAGTTATCATGGGTTCTATTGCTATACACATACCTTTTTTCAACATTATTCCTTGACCTCTTCTCCCGTAATTAGGGACCTCAGGTTCTTCATGCATTTCCTTACCTATTCCATGACCGACAAACTCACGCACTACACCGTAAGAATGTGATTCACAATGTTGCTGAATGGCATATCCGATATCCCCAATCCTTTTACCTTGCATTGCATTCCGAATGCCAATATACAGAGATTCTTTAGTCACTCTCAATAATTCACGAATTTCCTCTTTCACCTCGCCAACACAAAATGTATAGGCAGAGTCTCCACAAAAACCATTCATACATGTTCCGCAATCAACAGAAACAATATCACCCTCTTTCAAAACAACCTTATCACTCGGTATTCCATGAATAACTTCTTCATTCACAGAAGTACATAATGCACATGGGAAAGGATCGCCTAAATAATTCGGATAACCCTTAAATGTAGGAATCGCCCCATTATCTCTAATAAACTCTTCGGCAACTTTATCTAACTCTTTGGTAGTAACCCCTGCCTTTATTAATTTAGCCACTTCTGCCAAAGTTTGTCCAACGAGCAAATTGCTTTGGCGAAGTAATTCTATCTCATCCTTTGTTTTAAGAAATATCATCTCTCCATAGAATGATATTAATATCCTGACACAACCCCAGAACGACCTTTAATGCGTCCTGTTTTTAACAATCCGTCATAATGCCTCATCAATAAATGACTCTCAATTTGCTGAAGCGTATCAAGAACAACTCCTACAAGAATCAATAGAGAAGTGCCTCCAAAAAAGTGGGCAAAATCAGTTTGAACGCCAAAGATACCTGCAAAAGCCGGCAATATAGCAATCAAAGCAAGAAAAAATGAACCTGGAAAAGTAATACGTGACATAATTTCATCTATATAGTCAGCCGTATTTTTACCGGGTTTAATACCGGGAATAAAACCATTATTTCGCTTCATATCTTCAGACATCTGAACCGGACTAATCGTAATCGCAGTATAGAAATAAGTAAATAAGATAATCATTACGGCAAATACAAGATTATACCAAAAACCGTTATAATCCATCAAGGCTCGAAGAACTCCATTAGTACCACTTGTTTCGGAATAATTAATAAAAGCCATTGGGATAAACATGATTGCTTGTGCAAAAATAATAGGCATTACTCCGGCTGCATTTACTTTTAATGGAATATATTTTCTAGCACCGCCATATTGTTTACTTCCCACTATCTTTTTAGGATATTGAACAGGAACTTTTCGCACACCTTGTACCAAAAGTATGGCAGCACCAATAACCACTAATAAAAATACAATTTCTATCAAAAACATAACCAAACCCCCACTTCCTTTTTCGGACATACGGGATATTACTTCTTGATACAAGGACCTTGGGAAACGGGCAATTATACCCACTAAAATAATCATAGAAACGCCATTACCTATTCCCTTGTCGGTTATCCTTTCACCAAGCCACAAAATAAACATACTTCCGGCAGCTAAAATAATAGTAGAAGTAGCCATGAAAAAAGTCCAATCCAATGAAGTATTCCATGCAACTCCAATCTGTGCCTTTAAATTAAGCAAATAAGAAGGCGCTTGTACCAACAATATACCAAGTGTTAAGTAACGAATATATTGATTAATTTTTCTTCTTCCACTCTCCCCTTCACGCTGCAATTTTTGAAAATACGGAACAGCAATACCTAATAATTGAATCACAATAGATGCAGAAATATAAGGCATTATTCCCAAAGCAAAAATAGAAGCATTAGAAAAAGCTCCACCGGAAAACATATTCAACAAAGACAAAAGTCCGCCTTCCGTTTGTTTATGCAATTGCCCCAATTTATCGGGATCAATACCCGGCAACACAATCACTGAACCAAAACGGTAAATAGCAACAAACAACAGAGTAATAAGAATCCGTTGTCGCAGTTCCTCAATTTTCCATATATTCTTTAATGTCTCAATAGCTTTTCTCATGAAATCAAAGTTTTACCGCATTTCCACCGGCAGCTTCTATAGCAGCAATAGCTGTTTTGGAAAATGCATGAGCATGTACTTCCAACATAGAAGTCAGAATTCCGTTAGCCAATATTTTCACCTTTTGTTTCGACGAAATAAATCCTGCTTCAACATATTCATTAATATCAACCACCGTCAAATTCTTTATTTCCGCCAACTTTTGAATTACGTCTAAATTGACAACCTTATATTCAATTCTATTGATATTCTTAAAACCTAATTTGGGAACACGACGTTGAAGAGGCATTTGACCACCTTCGAATCCGATCTTCTTTGAATATCCCGATCTTGATTTAGCTCCTTTATGTCCTCTGGTAGAGGTACCTCCTAAACCGGAACCGGAACCACGTCCCACTCTTTTTCTGGTTTTAGTTGACCCTGTAGCAGGCTTCAAATTATTTAAATTCATAATTATAATTAATTTTCATACTCAACAAATAACTACTTAACAATAATAACCAGATGTTTAACTTTATTTACCATTCCTATAATCGAAGGAGTTTCTTCATGTTCAACCACACGATTCAACTTACGGAGTCCTAATGCATCGAGTATTTTCCTCTGATTAGCCGGAGCACCGATTCTACTTTTTACTTGTTTTATTTTTATAGTTGACATAATATATCCTTTATCCTCTAAATACTTTTTCAATACTAATCCCTCTATTCTGGGCAACCATTCTTGCATCACGTATCTCACTTAAAGCTAAAATAGTTGCTTTAACCAAATTGTGCGGATTGGAAGAACCTTTTGATTTAGCCAATACATCGGTAATTCCTACACTTTCTAATACTGCACGCATAGCTCCTCCCGCAACAACACCCGTACCATGAGATGCCGGTTTGATAAAAACTTCCGCACCACCAAATTTAGCTGCTTGCTCATGGGGAAGGGTTCCTTTCAATACCGAAACTTTTATCAGATTTTTCTTGGCGGATTCAACGCCTTTAGCTATTGCGGCAGTTACTTCACCGGCTTTACCAAGTCCCCAGCCAATAATTCCATCTTCGTTACCAACAACTACAATCGCAGAAAAACTAAACGTTCTACCACCTTTCGTTACTTTCGTAACACGATTGATAGCAACTAATCTGTCTTTCAATTCTATATCATTAGCTACTTTAACTCTATTAATTCCCATAATGATTAAAATTTAAGTCCGCCGTTACGAGCAGCATCAGCCATTTCTTTTATTCTCCCATGATACAAATAACCGTTACGGTCAAATACAACAGTTGAAATACCTGCCTCAAGCGCCTTTTCAGCAATCAAACTACCTACTTTGGCTGCCTGTTCTTTTTTAGGCATGTTTTCTTTTATCCCAAATGAAGAAGCAGCGGCTAAAGTCCTTCCGGAAAGATCATCAATGAGCTGAACATATATTTGCTTATTACTTCTAAATACACTCATACGAGGACGTACATTCGTTCCGGAGATTTTATTGCGTACCCTGTATTTTATCTTAGTGCGTCTTTCTGTTTTCGTTATCATAATAATACAAAATTTACAAAATTTACTTAGCCCCGGCAGACTTACCGGATTTCCTGCGAATCACTTCACCCACAAACTTAATACCTTTGCCTTTATACGGTTCGGGCTTACGGAAAGAACGTATCTTGGCACATACTTGACCCAATAACTGTTTATCGCAGGATTCCAAAATAATAAGAGGATTCTTATTCCTTTCCGACTTTGTTTCAACTTTGAGTTCAGGAGGTAGTTGTATAAAAATGCTATGAGTATATCCTAATATCAACTCAATAACATTATTGTTAGTTGAAGCGCGATAACCGACGCCGACAAGTTCCAATTCTTTTTTATATCCTTCCGATACACCCACTACCATATTATGAATCAATGCACGATATAAACCATGAAAAGCACGTTCTTGTTTTTCATCGTTTTGGCGACTCAAAACAATGCTACTATTTTCTATTTTCACGCTAATCAGCGGATTAACATATTGACTCAATTCTCCCTTGGAACCTTTCACCGTAACTATGTCATCTTTCAATGTAACAGTCACACCGGCCGGTATCGTTATGGGCAATTTTCCTATTCTTGACATACTTTATCCTCCCCAATTAATATACATAACACAATATTTCACCACCTATCTTCAATTGAACAGCTTCTTTGTTCGTCATCACACCTTTGGAAGTAGATATTATGGCAATACCTAACCCATTAATCACACGTGGCATATCTTTATATCCCGTATATTTACGTAAACCGGGAGAAGAGATTCGTATCAATTTTTTAATCGCGTTAACTTTATTAACGGAATCATATTTCAAAGCTACCTTAATAGTACCTTGTAACTCATCTTCTACAAACTTATAACTAAGTATGTAACCTTGTTCAAAAAGGATCTTCGTGATCTCCTTTTTTAAATTCGAGGCGGGAATTTCTACGACTCTGTGTTTTGCGTTAATCGCATTCCTTAATCTCGTTAAATAATCTGCTATTGGATCTGTCATATATAAATAATTAAATTAATCAGGTCTATCCTGACAATATTTAAAAAATTACCAACTTGCTTTTCTCACACCCGGTATAAGCCCTTTAGATGCCATTTCACGAAACTGAATTCTCGAAAGCCCAAATTGACGCATATACCCACGAGGGCGTCCGGTCAATTTACAACGATTATGCAATCGTACCGGCGATGCATTTTTAGGTATTGCTTGCAAAGCATCGTAATCGCCTGCTTTTTTTAATCGAGTTCTCTTTTCAGTATATTTAGCTACCAGTTTACTACGCTTCACTTCACGTGCTTTCATCGATTCTTTTGCCATATTATATCAATCTTTTTTAGCATTTTTAAAAGGCAATCCAAATTCTCTTAACAAAGCATATCCTTCCTCATCTGTTCTGGCTGAAGTAACAAAGGTTATATTCATCCCAAGAATTCTGCTTATACTATCAATATTGATTTCCGGAAAAATAATTTGTTCTTGAATACCAAGAGTATAATTACCTCTACCGTCCAATTTGCTTTCAATGCCTTTAAAGTCACGAATACGGGGTAAAGCTACTCGAATTAATCTTTCGAGAAATTCATACATCTTTTCACGACGTAATGTTACCCTTACACCAATAGGCATTTTCTTACGTAACTTAAAATTTGAAATGTCTTTCCGGGAAATAGTAGCTACCGCTTTTTGCCCGGTAATAGTTGTAATTTCATTAATCGCAACTTCTATTATTTTTTTATCGGCAACAGCTATACCCAATCCCTGATTGATAACAATCTTTCTAAGTACGGGTACCTGCATAGACGAAGAATATTGAAATTGTGATATTAATGCAGGTACAATACGTTCCGCATATTCATTTTTAAGGCTGGCAGTATTACTCATTATTGTATCTCCTCTCCTGATCTTTTAGAATAACGCACTAAAATTCCCTCGGAATTCATCCTTCTCCCGATACGTGTCGGTTTGCCTGTCTTAGCATCAATTGGATTCAAATTGGAAAGATGAATCGGAGCCTCTTTTTTAATGATACCTCCCTGAGGATGCTCAGCATTTGGTTTTGTACTTTTAGACACCATATTAACATTTTCAACAATGGCACGACCCTCTTTTACAAGAACTTTTAGCACACGACCGGTCTTCCCTCTATTGACACCGGTATTTACATACACCGTATCACCTTTCTTTATATGTAATTTACTCATTACTCAATTCTTTTACGAAATTAAAGTACTTCAGGGGCAAGTGACACCACTTTCATGTTTTTGGCACGAAGTTCTCTCGCTACAGGACCAAAAATACGACTACCTCTAATTTCACCTAAATTATTTAATAAAACACAAGCATTGTCATCAAAACGTATATAAGAACCGTCAACACGACGAATTTCTTTTTTAGTACGTACTATCAGAGCTTTCGATACTACACCTTTTTTAATATCACTGGAGGGAATAACACTTTTAACCGAAACCACAATAACATCTCCCACCGAAGCGTAGCGACGTTTTGTGCCTCCTAATACACGAATACATAAGGCTTCTTTTGCCCCACTGTTATCACACACCGTAAGTCTGGATTCTGTCTGTATCATAATTATTTAGCTCTTTCTATTATTTCCACTAATCTCCATCTCTTAGTCTTGCTCAAAGGGCGAGTCTCCATAATACGTACCGTATCACCAATCCTACAGTCATTTTTTTCGTCATGAACATGGTATTTTTTCGTTTTACTAACGAATTTACCATAAATAGGATGTTTCTCCTTGAACTTCGAAGCAACGGTAACGGTTTTCTCCATTTTATTGCTTAATACAATTCCCGTTCTTTCTTTTCTTAAATTTCTTGCTTCCATCAAACATCAATTATTAGTAAGTTCTCTTTGGCGTAACTCTGTTTTCATACGCGCAACAGTTCTACGCAAATGTTTGATTTGAGTAGGATTCTCTAATGGAGAAACAGCATGGTTCAATTTCATTTGATGATATTTAATCATTTCCATCTCCACTCTTTCTACCAAATCGGTATTAGACATTTCTTTTATTTCCGCAATTTTCATAAACGTTACACATTTGCATTTTGAATATCATAATCACGCCTGACAACAAATTTGGTTGTCACAGGAAGTTTCTGCGCGGCTAAACGCAATGCTTCTTTGGCAATATCATACGATACTCCTTCGACTTCAATAATTATTCTTCCCATTGTAATAGGAGCAACAAAGCCTTCAGGAGAACCTTTACCTTTACCCATACGTACTTCAGCGGGCTTTTTAGTAATTGGTTTGTCAGGGAAAATACGAATCCAGATTTGTCCTTGACGCTGCATATATCTCGTTACCGCAATACGTGCCGCCTCAATCTGTCTTCCCGTAATCCACTTGCTTTGTAGGGTTTTTATGCCAAAAGATCCGAAAGCAAGTTGATTGCCCCTTTGGGCATTACCTTTCATGCGCCCCTTTTGCTGTCTCCTAAATTTTGTTTTTTTCGGTTGTAACATAGTTCCTAAAATTCAAACTCGTTTAGCGATTAATTTTTTTTCTTTTGAAACTCTTTCCATTACTAGTTCCACCGACATTCCCACGAACACTATCCTTACTTTGCGTAAAATTTGGTGCCAACTCTCTCTTGTCATATACTTCACCTTTACAAATCCAAACCTTTATGCCAAGAAGACCTACTTTCGTCAATGCTTCGGCATGATAATAATCAATATCTGCCCTGAAAGTATGTAATGGAGTCCTTCCTTCTTTATACATTTCCGAACGAGCCATTTCCGCACCATTCAAACGTCCTGAAATTTGCACCTTAATTCCTTCGGCGCCCATACGCATCGTATTGGCAATAGACATTTTTATAGCACGACGATACGCTATTTTTCCTTCAACTTGACGAGCGATATTATTAGCAACAATAACCGCATCTAACTCCGGCCTTTTTACTTCAAAAATATTAATCTGGATATCCTTATCGGTAATTTTCTTCAATTCTTCTTTCAACTTATCAACTTCTTGGCCGCCTTTACCGATGATAATGCCGGGACGCGCTGTACATACTGTAATAGTTACCAGCTTTAATGTACGTTCAATCACAATTTTTGATACACTTGCTTTGGCAAGTCTTGCATTAAGATATTTACGAATTTTATTGTCCTCCAACAATGAGTCGCCGTAATTTTTCCCTCCATACCAATTGGAATCCCATCCTCTGATAATTCCTAAACGGTTACTTATCGGATTAACTTTCTGTCCCATTTAATTTTATTTTGGTCTCATTACTACTTATAGCATCAACAAACAGGGTTACATGATTTGAACGCTTGCGAATTCTATATCCCCTTCCTTGTGGTGCCGGTCTCATTCTCTTTAGAGTAGGTCCGCAATCAACAAATATTTTACTTACAAACAACTCGTCCCCTTCTGCCTTACGTTCATTTTTCTGCTCCCAATTAGCAATCGCAGAACGTAATAACTTCTCTACTTTTGCGGCTGCCTCTTTCGAAGAAAACTTCAAAACCCCCAATGCCCTATTTACTTCCATTCCGCGAATCATATCAACCACAAGACGCATTTTACGAGGAGAGGTAGGCACATTTCGCAACTTTGCGAAATATTGGGTCTCAAGAGATTCTTTTCTCCTTTCAGCCGATTTCCTTTTTCTTTCTCCCATTTTATAGTATTAATTTCTTTCTCACCTTAATTTTTTCTATTACCCGAATGACCTCTAAAAGTACGCGTTGGAGCAAATTCACCCAGTTTATGACCCACCATGTTTTCGGTAATATAAACAGGAATAAACTTATTTCCATTATGAACCGCAACCGTATGTCCTACAAAATCGGGCGAAATCATTGAAGCTCTAGCCCATGTCTTAACAACAGCTTTTTTACCGGATTCATTCATGGTAAACACTTTCTTTTCAAGTCTTATATTAATATATGGTCCTTTTTTTAATGAACGACTCATAAATTTAATTAATTTTTAATCAGATTACTTTTTTCTTCTCTCTATAATATACTTGGATGATTGTTTTTTCGGAGACCTTGTTTTAAGTCCCTTGGCATACAATCCTTTACGAGATCTCGGATGTCCGCCTGACGCACGTCCTTCACCACCACCCATCGGGTGATCAACAGGATTCATAACGACACCGCGATTACGAGGACGACGACCTAACCATCTCGAACGCCCGGCTTTACCCGAATGTTCCAGTGCGTGATCCGAATTGCCAACACTGCCAATAGTAGCTTTACACGTACTAAGTATCTGTCTTACCTCCCCTGAAGGTAATTTGATTACAGAATATTTACCCTCTCTTGAAGTTAGCTGAGCAAAATTACCGGCCGACCTGACCAAAGCAGCACCTTGTCCCGGACGCATTTCTATATTATGGATTACCGTACCGACCGGAATCTTTTGCAGAGGAAGTGCATTACCGATTTCCGGCGCCACACTGTCACCGGACATTAATGTCATACCTACTTTCAATCCATTGGGAGCAATAATATATCTTTTCTCACCGTCAGCATAAAACAACAACGCTATACGAGCCGAACGATTCGGATCATACTCTATCGTCTTTACCACTGCCGGTACACCATCTTTGTTTCTCTTGAAATCAATATCTCTAATCATCTTCCTGTGTCCGCCACCGATATAACGCATGGTCATTTTACCCGTGTTATTACGACCACCTGATGATTTCTTGCCATATACAAGAGATTTCTCCGGTACCCTTGTGGTAATTTCATCAAAAGTACCGATAATTTTATGTCTTTGCCCCGGTGTGGTAGGCTTAAATTTACGAACTGCCATTTCTTTTATATATTGCTATAATGGTCTATAGTATCTCCCGCTTTCAACGTTACTATCGCCTTTTTGTAACTATTGAGTCTGCCTTTTATAATACCTGCTTTTGTATAACGAGTTTTATTCTTACCGGAATATTTGATAGTATTCACATTCTCTACGGTAATATTATAAAGGCTTTCAACTTCTTTCTTAATTTCCAATTTATTGGCGTCGGGAGATACAATAAAGCCAAAACGATTAAACTTTTCGCTTATTTTATTCATTTTTTCCGTTACCAACGGTTTAATAATTATTCCCATTAGTTAAGCCTCCTCTTTATCATTACTTAAAACACTATTGATAACCGAAACCGTACTTTCAGCCAACACAAGAACCCCCGCATCCAACACTCGGTAAGTATTTAATCCGGAAATAGGCTGTACATTAGCCCCCTTTAGATTACGAGCGGACAAATATACATTTTTATTCGTATCCGAAAAAACTAACAGTAACTTTTTATCAGAAATCTTAAGATTTTTCACTATCCCAAGAAATTCTTTCGTCTTAGGGGTGTCAAAAACGAAATCTTCTACTACAAGAATAGCATTATCTTGAGCTTTATAGGACAAAGCCGACCGTCTGGCTAATGCTTTTGTTTTCTTGTTTAACTTAAATGAATAATCTCTTGGTCTAGGACCAAAAACACGTCCACCACCTACTAAAACAGGCGAGTTTATATCACCGCGCCGTGCTCCGCCGCCACCTTTTTGTCGACCAAGTTTACGGGTAGAACCGCTAACTTCGCTTCTTTCTTTTGCTTTGTGAGTACCTTGACGGTTGTTAGCCATAAATTGCTTCACATCCAAATAAATGGCATGATCATTAGGCTTTATTCCGAAGATTGATTCATTTAACGTAACCTTTCTTCCGGTATCTTCACCTTTTATGTTATATACGTTAACTTCCATTATTTTTGAATTATTACGATTGAATCTTTGCTACCGGGAATAGAACCTTTAATTAAAAGAAGATTGTGTTCCGCTATTATTTTTAATATTTGTAGATTTTGAACGGTTACTCTTTCATTTCCCATTTGACCGGCCATACGCATTCCTTTAAATACTTTTGCCGGATAGGAACAAGCTCCGATAGAACCGGGTTTACGAGCACGGTTGTGTTGCCCGTGAGTAGCCTGCCCTACCCCACCAAAGCCGTGTCTTTTTACTACACCTTGAAACCCTTTGCCTTTGGATGTTCCAATAACATCAACAAACGGCACATCATTAAACATCTCAACAGTAAGGGTATCCCCCGGATTCAATTCATTTTCAAATCCTTTGAACTCGGCCAAGTGTCTCTTGGGTGTTATTCCGGCTTTTTTAAAGTGCCCCATTAAAGGTTGAGTGGTATGCTTTTCTTTTTGGTCTTGAAAACCTACCTGAACGGCAGCATAGCCATCTTTTTCAATGGTTTTTACTTGAACAACAACACAAGGACCTACTTCGATAACAGTACATGGTACGTTCTTACCCTCGGTACTGAAAACGGATGTCATTCCGATTTTTTTTCCTAATAATCCTGGCATTTCATTATGTTTTAATTATCAAACTTTTATTTCTACTTCTACACCACTGGGAAGTTCCAATTTCATCAGAGCATCCACTGTTTTAGCCGTTGAGCTATAAATATCTATCAACCTTTTAAAAGAAGAAAGTTCAAACTGCTCTCTTGATTTCTTATTCACAAAAGTTGAACGGTTCACCGTAAATATACGCTTGTGTGTAGGAAGAGGTATAGGACCACTCACTACGGCTCCCGTAGCCTTTACTGTTTTTACGATCTTTTCAGCAGACTTATCTACTAAATTGTAATCGTATGATTTTAATTTAATTCTAATCTTTTGACTCATTATTATTTTTTGTTAAATATTACATTATTTTTGAGAGATTACCGGTTAAGAGTCATTCGCTAATCGGTAACTTCTCGAACTTTCTTACTTAAAGTAATTCTACACGCCCTTTTACTTCTTCCAACACGGTTTTTGCTATTGAAGTAGAAACCGGAGTATGATGTGAATAAGTCATTGATGAAGTAGCACGACCGGAGGTTATGGTACGCAATGTTGTGACGTAGCCAAACATTTCGGACAACGGAACCATCGCTTTTACTATTCTGGCTCCCGAACGACTTGATTCCATACCTTCCACTTGACCGCGACGACGGTTTAAATCGCCGATAACATCACCCATATTATCTTCGGGAGTTACTACTTCCAGTTTCATTATGGGTTCCATCAATACAGGACCTGCTTTAGCACAGGCATTTCTATAGGCTTGAGCGGCACATATTTCAAATGATAATTGGTCGGAATCAACAGGGTGGAATGAACCGTCTATTAAAGTTACTTTCAACGAGTCAAGCAGATAGCCGGCTAATACTCCGTTCTTCATTGCATTTTGGAATCCTTTTTGCACCGAAGGAATAAATTCTTTAGGGATATTACCGCCTTTTACTCCATCAATGAATTGTAATCCTCCTTGTGTGAAGTCTTCATCTACAGGTCCGATATTTACTATAATATCTGCAAACTTACCCCGACCACCGGATTGCTTTTTATATACTTCACGGAGGTTAACCGTTTTAGTAATGGCTTCCTTGTAGTTTACTTGAGGGCGACCTTGATTACACTCTACTTTAAACTCACGCCTCAAACGATCTACAATAATGTCGAGATGAAGTTCACCCATACCGGAGATGATTGTTTGACCCGTCTGTTCGTCAGTCCTCACTGTAAATGTGGGATCTTCTTCCGCTAATTTAGCCAACCCATTGGACAATTTATCCATGTCTTTTTGGGTCTTCGGTTCAACGGCAATACTGATTACCGGCTCGGGGAAGTCCATTGATTCCAATATTACCGGAGCCGTTTCATCGCAAAGTGTATCACCCGTATGAATGTCTTTAAAACCTACACCGGCACCGATATCACCGGCACCGATAACTTCAACGGGGTTCTGTTTGTTGGAATGCATCTGGAATAAACGAGACACACGTTCCTTTTTGTCCGAACGGGAGTTATAGATGTATGAACCTGCCTCTATTTTACCCGAATATACGCGAAAGAAAGTCAAACGACCCACATAAGGGTCCGTAGCTATCTTAAACGCCAATGCTGCGGTTTTTTCATCTTCATCCGGCTTTCTTGCTTCTTCCAGACCGGTATTCGGATTTATCCCTATTACCTCTCCGGCATCTATAGGCGAAGGCAAAAAAGCACAAACATAATCAAGTAACGTCTGAACGCCTTTGTTTTTGAATGACGAACCACAAAGCATAGGAACAATTTCCATTTGAATAGTAGCTTTTCGCAATGCTCTGAGCACTTCTTCTTCGGTTATTGTAGAAGGATCATCAAAATACTTTTCCATCAAAACATCATCGTATTCGGCTACCTTTTCAAGCATTTTGCCTCTCCATTCGTTACATTCGTCCATAAGATCGGCAGGTATGTCTTCTGTTGTGTAATCCGCCCCCATTGTTTCGTCGGGCCAAAAGACGGCTTTCATCCTGATTAAATCAACAACTCCCTTAAAATGTTCTTCAGATCCGATAGGTACGACAATCGGACAAGGGTTAGCTCCCAAAACATCTTTCATTTGACGAACAACTTCATAGAAATCCGCACCGGAACGGTCCATTTTATTTACGTAACCAATACGAGGCACATTGTATTTATCAGCCTGTCTCCATACTGTTTCCGATTGGGGTTCCACGCCTCCCACTGCGCAGTAGGTCGCCACTGCACCATCAAGCACACGAAGGGAACGCTCTACCTCAGCGGTAAAGTCCACATGTCCCGGAGTATCTATTAAATTGATTTTATAGATATTTTCGCCATATTTCCATTTTGTAGTAGTAGCTGCCGAGGTAATTGTGATGCCTCTTTCCTGTTCCTGTTCCATCCAGTCCATCGTTGCTGCACCATCATGTACTTCACCGAGTTTGTGCGTCAATCCGGTATAGAAAAGGATACGTTCCGAGGTGGTTGTTTTCCCGGCATCAATATGGGCCATAATACCGATATTACGTGTCAAATGTAAATCTTGCTTTGCCATTTCTAATTCTTAATAATTACTTACTGTTTCCCCTTGACGTGTGAATTTTCATTAGCAATATTTAGAATCTAAAATGTGCAAAAGCACGGTTTGCTTCTGCCATTCGGTGCATGTCTTCCTTGCGTTTGAAAGCACCACCTTGTTCGTTATATGCATCTACTATCTCGGCTGCAAGTTTATCTGCCATTGTTTTCCCCCCTCTCTTACGAGCATACAGTATCAAATTCTTCATTGAAATGGATTCTTTACGGGCAGGGCGAACTTCGGTAGGAACTTGGAATGTAGATCCTCCTACACGACGAGATTTTACTTCCACTTGCGGGGTGATGTTGTCTAATGCTTTTTTCCAGATTTCCAAAGCAGGCTTTTCTTCGTTAGGCATTTTTGCTTTAACAGTCTCTAAAGCAGCATAAAAAATAGTGTAAGAAACATTCTTCTTACCATCATACATTAAATGATTTACAAACTTCGAGACCTTTTGATCGTTAAATACAGGATCTGCCAGAACAGTACGTTTCTTGGGTTTTGTTTTTCTCATTTTTGGTTGAAAATAATATTTTTATTTTATGTCGTCAATTACTGTCTTCAATTCTTTCTCTTAAGAATTTACTCAACCTTTTAATAATTCACGACAAA
>SNRY01000304.1_pt1 | contig 17919 bp, 8 predicted proteins | sample 4693421 | NCBI WGS metagenome assembly SNRY01 (sample SAMN11003215, study PRJNA524138) | termite gut metagenome | isolation source: Bacteroidetes bacterial symbionts from single cell of protist host amplifed... | host: Streblomastix strix ... | reverse complement strand
ACTCCAAAGAGTAGATACTTCATGAACTTTTTTTCCATAATTAAATTAATTTAAAAACAACATTTATAAAACACAATAATAATTTCCAATTAAAGTTAAACTGACGGTTACCCATACTTCTCCTTTCATTCACATTACTTTAATATAGTTTAACGTTTTCCTCTCACTTATCCGAAAGGATAAAAAACCCCAACAGTAGTTAAATGATTTTAATTTGTTCGCTTTGGAGTTGTTTTCGGAAAATCTTTAGGCTGTTTCCGGGTTCTTTGGGTGAATGTTATTTTTGCCTTTTATTTATCTATAAACCCTAATGTTTTCTAATTCTTCCTAATGCCTTTCCGACTTCCCGTTATTTCCCTTATCTTTATTAGTTTTTACCATAATCTGCTGATTACCGGCGTTTTATAACAAAAATTAGCATTATTAAACGTCCCTATTATAGGACATACATTTCTCAATAAATAAGTGATTGGATATAAAAGTATTAGTACAGAAAATGAGAGTACAAAAAATAAAGCAGATACAGCAATCCTCTCTTCTTTTAAAGGACTCATGTTTCGTCCTAAAATAGCGTTACCCCAAAAAGTAATGTAAATGGGAAAAAAGATTAAGTGGTTTATATCAAGCGCGGTCAAAAGGATTACAGAATGTCCTTCGACTCATCGGTAATCCGGAAAGTGGAAAACAGGAGTATTGGAATCAAAGCCGCGATGCGCAGATATGGAATACAAAGTCACGGAACAATAAGCGAATGGCGGAGAAAACAGGGTAACTTTGCGGATAGAACAGGTGCAGAGAGTCCGTTTTGATGTGCCACGAATAAGTTCTCGCAAATTGTATTATATCTTACACGAGCTATTCTGTAACCATGAATTCGTATCATCGTTTTCATAAACATAAGCATTTGATAGAGAATAGGCAGGTAAGCCGACCCGAAGGTTGGGGTATCCGATATAACTGACACTGGCAGTCGAAGAAGTTCTTTTTAGACTCTATGGCTCGTAAAGTTTCCATTATTTTCCTTTGAATATATTTGCTCGTTTCAGGGATTTTAGATATCATTGTCAAGCAATATACGCTTCGCAATAACGGCTCTCATACTTGTCGGGCTAACCTCACTAACCTTTTTCTCACTCATTATTTACTTTAACTGCACCGGATACCATACCGAATATGGGAGGCGTATCGGTGGCGTATCGAATTTCTATCGGACTTCTATCGGATGTGAGTGTACAAAAGTGTATATATCCGGTATATCGCATCTTTATTTTCTCCTTACTTGAAGCAAACAGCAAGCGTTCACAAGGTAAACACAACCTATACTTGAGGCGAAAAGAAAGTGTACTCGTCCTTACTTTCAAGTGAACTGCCGTGCGAATATAAATGGAGAGTGGAAAGTGATATTTAACACAGAGGCACGGAGACACAGAGTATATATAGTGGAGAGTGGAAAGTGTATCTCTGTGTCTCTGAACCTCTGTGTTATAATGTACAGAGTATAGTAGCGAGGCAATCTCGATTTTCTCGTTAATTCCATCATAAATTTACGCCTTGTCTATCAAGCATTTGATAATGAAATAATCACCATATTTACAATAGTAAAAAATCAAAAATGGAGATTCATTTTATAAACTAATGAGACAGGAAAAGAAAATAGATAAAAAATCACCTATTTACTTCGATCAAATAAATAAAAAGTATCTAATTTGATAGAAATGGTAAAGAGTTTATATCTTTGCTGCGGAATAGCTAAGAGCCTGTTTAAATTGAATGAAAACGGAATCCGAAGGATTCGGATATGTATAGCAAGCCCAATGAAAGTGAGGTTTGACTCCGCAGGAGTCGAAGATTATGAATTATGAACTGTTGAAAATCATCCGTAGTATCATTTTAACCTCTAAGCAAAAATAATTCATAATTCATAAATGGTATTGCTATATATATGCCACTCTCCTTCGGAGTGCTCATAAAAACAGGCTCAAATCAAATTTAAACAGGCTCTAATAATAATCATTTAATAAAATAATTCTAAATTATTAAATAACAATCGGCTTTTTTCGATTCTTTTAAAATTAATATTAAAAAAGTCTTGGAGTTTTAGGAATAATCCAAAAAAAAGATATATATTTGCTCACTGTAAATGTACCATTCATAAAAAAACGGTATAAATGGAAATCTTTAGTATGGTTTTACGATGTTGGTTGAATGTGTGAAAAGTAGTGTATTGTGGTCTTTCGCCTTTGGAAACGGAAGGAAAGAATTAAGTTATAATCATTTAGTTTAGAGTAGTATAAAATAAAAAGAAATGGATTTTGTTATAGTAATAAATAAATAAAGGTATGGAAAAAATTTAATGGAGTTGTTTTATCTAAGGGACGTTTAATAATGCTAATTTTTGTTATAAAACACCGGTAATCAGCAGATTATGGTAAAAATTAATAAAGATAAGGGAAATAACGGGAAGTCGGGAAGGCATTAGGAAGAATTAGAAAACATTAGGGTTTATAGGTAAATAAAAGGCAAAAATAACATTCACCCAAAGAACCCGGAAACAGCCTAAAGATTTTCCGAAAACAGTCTAATAATGAATAAATTAAAATTATTTAACTACCGTAGGAATTTTTTATCCTTTCGGGTAAGTGAGAGGAAAACGTTAAACTATATTAAAGTAATGGGAAGGGAGAAGTATGGGTAACCATCAGTTTAACTTTAATTGGAAATTATTATTGTGTTTTTATAAAATGTTGTTTTTAAATTAATTTAATTATGGAAAAAAAGTTCATGAAGTATTTACTCTTCGGAGTATTTGCATTTGTATTTAGTGTTGCATTTGTAGGCTGCGGTGAAGACTACGATAGTGACATTGACGATCTGAAAAAAGCGGATGCTGCAACACTACAGGCTGCCCAAAGTGCAGTAGCTACTGCGAAAAGTGAGTTGCAAAACCAGATTACGGGTGTTGAAACCAGCGCTGCTGCAAAAGCTGTGGTAGAAGCCAAAGCGGCGGCTCTCGCTGAGGTTGCAACCCAGTTGGGCAATTTGAAAGTGGGAGATTATTCACTGGACGAAGTAGCTCAAATAGTCGGTCAGGTGGAAGCTATCGGTTTGGAATCTCTCTCAACAACTGTTGAAGAGTTGAAGGGGTTATTGGATGATGAATCAACCATTGAAGCCATCAAAAATGCTGCTGCATTGAAACTTCAAGTAGATGCGTTGACTAAATACTTGGAAGGCTATAAAGACGGAGACCCGACTGTGAAGGAGGACATTGAAGCTCTGAAAGTATTGATTACTGAAGGTGGTGAACTGAGTGACGAGCAGACCGATAAGATTGTGGAACAACTCCTAGCAAACGGGTTGGGAGAGTTGATAACCGTGCAGGTGAAAGGGTTGATTACGGGGATTCAGTTAGTAGATGCAACGGGTTTTGTTTCATTGAACCCAACTAAATTTACTACAGCTTTCGGATTGGTAGATTATACTTTCGTAGGAGATTATATCGGTCATGTTGACTTTAAAAAAAGTCTGGTTCTTTCTGAAACTGCAGAAAATCATGTATTGCTTCAGGTTACTCCTGCTAATGCTAAATTGAATCCAGAAGCAATTTCTTTGATTGACAGCAAAAAAGGAGACGGTGTCAATAAGTATGTGGCAGTAAACGCGGAACCATATACTGGGTTGATTACCAGAGCCGACGGCGAATCTGTAGTAGGGTTATGGGACGTAACATTTAAGGTGACTAACGAATATACACCGGACACGAAGTCAACTTTCGAATCATTAACAACAACACTTAAAGCTGACGGTAAAAAGGATAAAGATGTGTTGTTTGCTGTGGCTGTGAGCACTGGAGAAGGAAGATTGGTGTTGACAAAATTTGATTATGTTGTTTCAATTACCTCAGTTACTCCTGTGTATAGCGAAAACAGTATTACCGTTAATGATAAAGATCCTTTACAGTTTACAGTAACTGACATCAGCAGCAGCAAAGACCCCAAACCGGCTCAGACGGTTGACAAGCTTGCTAATAGATTGACTGATAGTAACGGTAAAGAGTACGTATGGGCAGACGGGAAAGAAGCTAATAATATTGATCCGAGCAAAAACACAAAATATGCTCTTGTTTATGAAGCAAGGAGTACAAATCCTCTTTTTGCTGTAACGTATGAGAAGCCGTTTCAAGTAGAATACACGGGAGATAATAAAGCATACGCTTATTACATTGGATTGGATTTGGATAATGCAACCGCAGAAGAAAAGACTACTTGGCAAAAAGATGGAGCCATTCCAGGTATTAATAAAGTTTACAAAATTGCGGAAAAGGCAGAAATCACCATTAAAGACGAAACTTTGAAAAATAAGGCTGTCGGTCTCCGTGTATATGCAGTAAACTATAATGGTACCTTGGTTGACCCAGACGGAAGAGCATTCTATGTAGTTGCCGGTGCAATATCAAATATTGCCAACTTGGGTTCATTGCCCTTTGCTCCTCAGATTACCGGAGCTGTGGCATCAGCGACAACTACGCTACCTTCCAATCAGTTTAAGATAGATTGGGGCAAACTTGACACTGATTATGGAATAAAGAAAGAGCAGGTATATGGTTATGCATTCAAGTTTGACGATTCTAGTGTACAATCTTATGCTTCTATTATAGGGAGGGATAATGCTACTGCTATCGCGCAGCGTAACAGTATAGACCTTGAATACAATGCCGCTAAGCCTTGGACAACACGAGTTACAGAAGCCACCAGCGGCGGTGGCGCTACTTATGTGGATAGTATTCAATTGGGTATATATACTCCTAGAACAGGAGCATTTAATTCGATACTTGTACCTTCTAAGTTGAAAGAAAACACTTCTTATACTGGTAAGTTGCAGTTATTGGGTGCAAAAGAGAAAGTACTTGGAGAATATACGGTGATTTTGAAGAAAAACTTGCCAACAACATTCCCGCAAGGTTATGCACTTAAGACCGACGACCGAATTGATGACGGTGGTGATTATCGATACTATGTAACTCCACGTTATTATCATAAGAATGGAACTGATCAACAGCTTGCTGGTGTTGCTAAAGCAGACTGGGGTGGTACGTATATTCAGCTAAGTGATCTATTGACTATTCCTACTGGTCTTACTTCTTTAGATAAACATCTTGTATTCTCTTTAACTGTAAATCAAGAACGTCCAGGTGAAAAGACATTGACAGCTACACGTAATGATCCTGCTACTTCTTTCGACGCCGGCAAATTAGTTGTGAAGAATCCTACATATAGTGACACTGAAGATAATGTGGACTATATAGCAGATATCGTGTACAATTATGGTCCTATTCTGTATGATGGAAAGGAACATAAAGTAGCATGGAACGATTATAATAGAGAGAGAATTATTGTTACCTATAATCCTACACGCCTTTATACCCTTAGTTTGGCACCTGCAACGCTTCCTGAGGTAGTCCTTTCCGATAAGAAGTACTATGCTAAAGTAACCATACAACTTCAATATATATTGAAAGATGTTTCGGGTAGCGACAAGAAGAATGTACAGACGGCTGCTTTCAGGAAGTTCTATGACTTTACTAAAGGTGCTAAGGAATTCAAATATGGATATGACATAACTATAGGGTTTAGTAAAGTACCTGTGTACGTTCTAGGTTTAGAGGACAATAGCCTTGATACTGACATAATTAATGATGAAAACTATTGGGCACCTCTAGTTTCTTCTACCCCTATTAAGCCAGTGTTGGACGACAGAATAACAATTCCGACTAATGGTATCACCTATGAGGATACGGATGGTAAAATTTCTATTACGAGTGACGAGATTGCACCGTGGGCGACTCCTATAAAAACACTCCTTGAAACTACTATTCCAGGCCATGAAACTACAACTATACCTTCATCCTCTCATGCAGGTAACCTCTCAAAGACTGATGTAAAATATGTTGCATTACTGTATACCGTTGACAAGTTCGAACTCGCGACTGTACTAAATACAACACCTTATCCGGTTACCGATGCTAAGGATGCTGTCTTACCTATTGTTATTCCGATTGATTATGCAGACTACGAATAAAGTCTTTGGTTTGTCGTAATTTCTAGGTTACGTTGGAACTGACACTCTAAAATTAAAAAGGCATCTCCTTGGGAGGTGCCTTTTTTGTTTAGAAGCCCCACAGTCTCACTCCATGTCTTACCCCCAGCCCCTCTCCTTTGGAGAGGGGGGGAAGGATAGGTTCAGGAAAATCACTTTCTACTTTCAACTGTCGAAGCTGTACACCGTTACTCCGATATCTTCCCGGAGGGGTTTGGTGATGATAGCCGTGGCAATCGTTACGTTGATGGTGATCAACGTATTTTCCACGGAGCGCGAGCCTATTTCTCACGGAGCGTGAGCCTATTTTCCACGGAACGTGAGCCTATTTCTCACAGAGGAAAGTGGAAAATGGGATTTAACACAGAGGCACGGAGGCACAGAGTGTACTATATATAATAAGGTGTAAATTTATAAAGGGCGCTATGGGGTGAATAGCTGTATGCCGGATAGGGGCATAGGCGGATTAGGGGAAAAAGATGTATATTTGCGGGGCGACATAAGTCGTTGAATAAAAACACCGTATCAATATGAAAAATAAATCGTCGTCTTATGTTTGGCTTAAGGACGAAAAAGACAAGCAAAAAAATAAGCCTAAAAGGAAATGACTCCTTTTAGGCTATCTTTCGAGGTTGATTCTTCCGGTATGCAGGCTTAATACTCCTTTTTCACTTCGAAATAAGCTTGCGGGTGCAAACATGCCGGACAGCTATCCGGTGCGTCTTTCCCTGTATGGATATATCCGCAGTTGCGGCATTGCCATTGCACCTCTCCGTTCTTTGCAAATACAGCATTGCTTTCGATGTTCTTCACAAAAGCACGATACCTTTCTTCATGCCCTCTTTCGGCAACAAGCACATTGCGATACAGGGTTGCAATCTCGGGAAAGCCTTCCTTTTCGGCTACATCGGCATACCGGGGATAGTCCGCCGTCCATTCCTCGTGTTCGCCGGCAGCGGCGCTTTTCAGGTTCTCGAGGGTAGTGCCGATAATCCCGGAGGGGAAGCTGCCCGTAATCTCTGTGATTCCTCCTTCGAGAAACTTAAACATGCGTTTGGCATGTTCCTTTTCCTGTGCGGCTGTTTCGGTAAAAATAGCTGCAATCTGTTCGTATCCTTCCTTTTTGGCAGCGCTTGCGAAATACGTGTAGCGCATCACGGCTTGCGATTCTCCTGCAAATGAGCGCATCAGGTTCTTTTCCGTTTGGGTTCCTTTGATACTTTTCTTAGTCATAATCCTTATCTATTTATAATTAATTCCCGGCAAATATATAAAAACAACAATCCGGATACCTTTTAGGTTCAATAAAAAGCGTATATTTGCACGCAATAAATTTCTAACAACATACTCCTATGTCATTTATTGCCGATAAAATCGTTACGGATGGGTTAACATTCGACGATGTATTGTTAATCCCCGCCTATTCCGAAGTGCTGCCTCGCACCGTTGACCTCACGACGAAATTCTCAAGAAACATTAAACTGAAAACGCCTTTTGTAACTGCTGCCATGGATACGGTTACCGAAGCTAAGATGGCAATCGCCATTGCCCGCGAAGGAGGCATCGGCGTTATTCACAAGAACATGACCATCAAAGAGCAAGCTAAGCAAGTGGCGACAGTGAAGCGTGCCGAAAACGGTATGATTTATGACCCCGTTACTATCCGGGAAGGTTCTACCGTGCGTGATGCCCTTGCGTTGATGGCAGAATATAAAATCGGCGGCATCCCTGTGGTCAATGAAGATAGAGTATTGGTGGGTATTGTTACGAATCGCGACCTTCGTTTTGAGGTGAACATGGATAAACGGATTGACGAGGTAATGACAAAAGATGAACTCATAACGACCAATCAGTCCACCGACTTGGAATCCGCCGCACAAATCCTGCAAAAATATAAGATAGAGAAGCTGCCCGTGATTGATAAAGACGGAAAGCTCATCGGATTGGTTACTTATAAAGACATTACGAAGGCGAAGGACAAACCGATGGCGTGCAAAGACTCCAAAGGGCGTTTGCGTGTGGCTGCCGGTGTGGGCGTTACAGCCGACACGTTCGACCGTATGGGGGCATTGGTGGCTGCGGGGGTGGATGCTCTTGTTATTGACACTGCACATGGGCATCATGTGGAGGTAGGCAACGTATTGCGTGAAGCCAAAAAGCGTTTTCCCAAGATAGATATTGTGGTAGGCAATATAGCTACCGCCGAAGCAGCCGGCATGTTGGCTGATGCGGGAGCCGACGGCGTAAAGGTAGGTATCGGACCGGGGTCTATATGCACCACGCGGGTGGTAGCCGGTGTGGGGGTTCCTCAACTGTCTGCCGTTTACGATGTGGCAAAGGCTTTGAAAGGGACAGGCATCCCTTTGATTGCCGACGGCGGATTGCGTTATTCGGGAGACATCGTAAAAGCGCTTGCCGCAGGCGGGTATTCGGTCATGATTGGTTCGTTGGTAGCCGGAACGGAAGAGAGTCCGGGCGAAACCATTATATTCAACGGGCGCAAATTCAAATCCTATCGCGGAATGGGTTCACTCGAAGCTATGGAGAAAGGCTCCAAAGACCGCTACTTCCAGAGCGGGGAGATTGACGTGAAGAAGCTTGTGCCCGAAGGCATTGCCGCACGTGTTCCTTATAAAGGAACGCTGTACGAGGTGATTTATCAGTTGTCCGGCGGATTGCGTGCGGGCATGGGGTATTGCGGGGCTGCCAATATAGAGAAACTACATGATGCTAAATTCGTGCGCATCACCAATGCCGGAATCATGGAAAGCCATCCGCACGATGTAACGATTACCAGCGAATCGCCCAATTACAGTCGTCCGGAATAATAACGTCAGAGAGTGGAAAGTAGGATTGAACACAGAGACACGGAGACACAGAGTTGCACAAATTTCCACTACTAATATACTCTGCGCCTCTGAGTCTCTGTGTTAGATTTTCGCTATCTTAACCGAGAATTATAATAACGACTATCCCCCGTTACTTCCTCTCCTATAAAATCGGGCTTGATAAACGCTTCATCTTTCGACTCCAATTCTACTTCGGCAATAACAAGCCCTTGATGGGCACCATAGAACTCATCTATCTCAAACACATGCTTTCCGCTTTGCACCAGATAGCGCGTTTTCTCTATGATGCCCGGCTCGCAAAGCTCCATCAACTCCCGCGCTTCGGGCAACGGGATTTCTTTTTCCCATTCATAGCGTTCCGTTCCCGAACTATCGGATGCCCCTTTTATAGTAAGATACCCTTTGTCATCGCGGATACGCACTCTGACCGTACGCCCGCTTGCACGACAAATATATCCTTGCGTTATCCGGTATTGGGCAAACGCTTTCGACTTAAATTCACCGGTAACGAGAAACTTGCGCTCTATTTCTTTTGCCATGACGATTCCTGTTTTTACGGTCAAATATACAAATAACCCGTAGTGCGTTCGCAAAAAGCAAAGAAAAGGTTAGAACAAACCACATAATTTTCCTTATAACACAGAGGCACGGAGGCACAGAGATATACTTTCCACTATACTATACTCTGTGCCTCCGTGCCTCTGTGTTCAATACCACTTTTCTTCTTCTGTCGGGTTGAAAGCCCGGCTTAAAAAACCCTCTTATTATCTCGATCCTCTCAATCAAATTTCAGGCTTTTATTCTCCACTTGTTTTTTCTTTCTATAATTTTAGCTATTTTCGTACTTTATTAGTTCAAATAAAACAATTCATATTCAATCATGTCTATTTATGAAAAAACACAGCTTTATTATTATTGTATGGTTATTGATGACGTTCTTTGCAACAGGCTGTACCGGCTCGTCAAAAGGCAATCAACCGAATGAGACATCTCCCTCTTCCGTAGTTGCTCAAAACGGGTGGCTGGCTGTTAAGGGGAGGTTTTTGGTAAATGAAAAGGGCGAGAAAGTAGTATTGAGGGGTATCAGCTATGGCTGGCATAATTGGTGGCCTCGTTTCTACAATGCTTCCACCGTAGATTTTTTGCAAGAAGAATGGGATTGCACGCTCGTAAGGGCTGCTATGGGCGTAGAACCTGCGGGAGCCTATATGGAAAATCCTCAATTGGCTTCCGATTGCATCACCCAAGTGGTTGATGCCGCTATTCAATCCGGCATCTATGTTATTATTGATTGGCACAGCCACCACATCCGCACAGAGGAAGCCAAAACCTTTTTTGCACGAATGGCTGCCAAATACAAAGAGGTTCCTAACATCATTTATGAGATATTCAATGAACCGGTGGATGATTCTTGGGAAGAACTCAAAGCGTATTCCGAAGAAATAATTAAAACAATACGTGCCGAAGGCGCTCAAAACCTTATTCTGGTCGGCACTTCCCATTGGGATCAAGACATTCATTTACCGGCAGACAACCCTATTACGGGATACGACAACATTATGTACACGCTTCATTTTTATGCCGCTACACACAAACAAGAATTACGCGACCGCGCCGATTATGCTATTACTAAGAATCTTCCCATCTTTGTTTCCGAGTGTGCCGGTATGGAAGCCAGCGGAGACGGAGCCATTCATTACGAAGAATGGGGCAAATGGTTAGATTGGATGAAAAAGAACAGCATCAGTTGGGCGGCATGGTCTATATCCGACAAAGATGAGACCTGCTCCATGATTCAAGCTACGGGAGCCTCGGAAGGAGGATGGAAAGACAGTGATTTGAAAGAATGGGGAATAGCCGTGAGAAGAGAATTGAGTAATTAAACCATAAATTAATAACTAACATGAAAACATTTTTATACAGCGTTATTGCCATCGCACTATCGGCAATATCTCCGGTAAAGGCTGCCATCCAGTTACCGGACATCATCGGTGATAACATGGTATTGCAACAGAATACCAATGTGAAACTATGGGGGACAACGTCCAAAGCAAATGCGACAATCACGGTGAAAACATCGTGGGACTCGCAAACTTATTCCGCCAAAAGCAACGGTAACGGTAAATGGTCGGTACTTGTTTCTACTCCCAAAGCCGGATACGAACCGCAAAGCATCACGCTATCCGACGGGGAAGCCATTAAGCTTAACAATATCTTGATAGGCGAAGTATGGTTTTGTTCCGGTCAATCGAACATGGAAATGCCTTTGAACGGCTTTTCAAGCAATCCGATACTCGGAGCGAATGACGACATAGCCAATGCCTCCCGGCACAAAGGCATACGTTTTGCCACCGTTCCCAAAACTTCCGCAGTTACCCCGCAAGAGACCTGCAAAGGGAAATGGCAGGTGTGCAATCCCGAAAATGCACAATGGTTCAGTGCCGTTGGTTTCTATTTCGCTACGTCTTTAAGTCAAATTCTGGATGTTCCGGTGGGTATCATTAATTGCAGTTGGGGAGGTTCCAGGGTGGAAGGTTGGCTGTCCGAAAGGATATTGCGGAATTATCCGGATATTAACTTGAAAGATGCCGGTCAGAAGAACGAACAGGTACCGGAAGCGGGGCAACCGATGATTATGTACAACGGGATGCTGAAACCTCTGCAAAACTATACCATCAAAGGCTTCCTGTGGTATCAAGGCGAATCGAACGTGGGCAGACATAAGACATACGCCGAACGTTTGGCTGACATGGTTAATCTTTGGCGTGGCGAATGGGGGCTGGGTGAGCTTCCTTTCTATTTTGTGGAATTAGCTCCCTACATATACGGTAAAGAGGATCGAGGGGCTTACCTGCGCGAAGCCCAATTCAAGGCGCAAAGTTTAATCTCCAATAGTGGTTTGGTTTCTACTAATGACTTGGTGGAAGAATACGAAGCGACCAATATTCATCCCAAAAGCAAAACGCTGATAGGGAAACGTCTTTCTTATATGGCATTGGTTAATACGTATGGCGTGAAAGGCATATCCGACCGCGGTCCGGCATATAAATCCATGGAGATAAGGGAGGGTAAAGCATTTCTTTCCTTTGACAATGCCGGCAACGGCTTTAATCGCTCAAACGGTATCATTGGCTTTGAGATAGCAGGAGCAGACAAAGTATTTTATCCCGCTGAAGCAACGGCCGGTTGGAGAGGGCAAGTTATTGTCGGCTCTGATAAAGTAACGGAACCTGTGGCTGTGCGTTACGCATTCCGTGATTACCTCCCCGGCAATTTGCAGAATAGCAGGGAGCAGCCGGCTTATCCTTTTCGGACGGACGATTGGGAATAAGGAGGCTTTATCTTTATTATATAACAAACATGGAGGTACAATACCTTGTGCCTCTATTTATTCTTTTATTTGACCGGATACAAAAAAAGACATTAATACAAACAAGATAGTCCATCATTTTCCACTTTCTATCTTCCACTTTCCATTAAGTTAGAGCGTTCTCTTGCGGGGCGAACTATCCACTACAATCCTTTTTGAGGCTTACCGGTCTCAAAAAGGATTTTTGTTTCTATCCCACACCATGTAGATTTTACTACTACCCTCGTTCGGCATAGGCTTCGGCTTATGTTACGTCAATACTTTCCACACTACCAAAGAAGCCAAGATTTTAAATCCATCCCATTTGTTTAAGGACACTTATTAGGTGTGCCGCAGGCATGCCCCAGCCATTCGTTTGTCCCATAATAGGGACGTTTAATAATGCTAATTTTTGTTATAAAACGCCGGTAATCAGCAGATTATGGTAAAAATTAATAAAGATAAGGGAAATAACGGGAAGTCGGAAAGGCATTAGGAAGAATTAGAAAACATTAGGGTTTGTAGGTAAATGAAAGGTAAAAATAACATTCACCCAACGAACCCGAAAACAGCCTAAAGATTTTCCGAAAACAACCCAAAACGAACAAATTAAAATCATTTAACTACCGATAGGAATCTTTGTCCTTTCGGGTGAGTGAATAGGAAACGTTAAACTATATTAAAGTAATGGGAAAGGAGAAGTATGGGTAACCGTCAGTTTAACTTTAATTGGAAATTATTATTGTGTTTTATAAATGTTGTTTTTAAATTAATTTAATTATGGAAAAAAAGTTCATGAAGTATCTACTCTTTGGAGTATTTACATTTGTATTGGGTATCGCTTTCGTAGGCTGCGGTGAAGACTACGATGACGATATTAGTTCTTTGAATAACAAGACTGCTACCTTGCAGTCGGCTATTGACGCATTGAACACGGCTAAAACCGAATTGCAAAATCAGATTAGTGCCGTTAAGGGTGATGCGGCTGCTGAAGCAGTGCTTCAAGCTAAAGCTGCCGCTGTTCAGGCGGTTGCCGATGCGTTGAAAAACTTGGATGTGAAAGCGGGAGAGTACACGCTCACCGAAGTAGGTACGATTATCGGTCAACTGCAAGCTCTTAATCTTGAGGAGAGGATAACCGGTATTGAATCCTTGCTTGACGGTTTGGAAGGCGAAGACGGTGAAGGTTCTGCCGGAGCGATTATTGAGCATGCTAGAAAAATCGCTGCACTAGAACTTCAAATTGCTGCACTGGATGGTTATGGAAAGGGCGAAACTGTTAAGGCAGAGATTGCGGAGTTGAAAGCATTGATTGCCAGCGGTATTGATCTGACTGACGAGCAACTCGACCAGATTGTGGAACAACTCAAAGCAAGTGGGCTGGGAGATTTGGTGACGTTGGATCAGGTGAAAGGATTGATTACGGGGATTTCATTAGTGAATACCGTTGATAATCCTATTAGGCTTGTTGGGGTTACCAGTAGGGTTACTAAGGATTACACAGATGCGGACGGAAAGGTATTCTCATTTGAAGCAAATAAAATTTCTCCGGCTGCAAAGCAGGATATCTATGTTCAAGTAACTCCGGCTACTGTTCCGTTGGATAAACTCAAAGACAAAATTTCTTTGATTAACAGCAAAGGGGAAGATGCTATTAAAGATTATATTATCGTGAAGGATGTGGAAGTTGCTAAAGATTATGTAGTGACTACCAGAGCAGATTTCACCACCGGTATTTTCAAGGTAACATTGGCATTGAATCCGAGTTTCACCGGTACTGCTGCCCAAAAGGAAGCTTTTGACAAAATTGTAAGAAAGGGTGGTAAGGATTTGAGATTTGCACTAGCTGTTGAAAACACAGTTTCCACTACTGCGAGTGAAAGCAGGTACGTACTGACAGACTTTGCTATACCTTTGGATGCAGATGCAGATCCTGCTAGTGGGTCTGTTTATTCCGTCAAATCTACTCAGGAGATAGGTTTCACTTTTGGCGGAACACCAGTTGCCGAGCTTCATAATGCATACTTGGAAAATAACACAAGTACTCATGAATTAGTATGGAAAGGTACAACGGCGAGTAGCAATACGAACCCTGCAGCGAATACAGAACCAGCCGGAGTCAATGACGGAAGGTATGCCAAAGCTATCAAGAACATAGAATTGGGTAAAGCGTATGAATTGGAAATAACCGCACCTGCACTTGGCAAAGTTTGGGGATATTATTTAGGATTTGATACGCAAAATGCTAACAATAGCTTATGGACTAATGATATCCTTACTCCCACCGTTGGCACGCTGTATGAACTATCTACTAATCCTTCCGTAACGATTACCCTTAGTGATCCTAAATTACAGGGTGCGGAAATAGGTCTCCGTGTGTATTTGGTAAACTATGACGGAACGCTGGTTGACCCCGATGGGAGAGCATTTTATGTGAGAGTTAACAGGACTGTTTCAGAAGGGGCTTCACTTGTTTTCAGTACAGTATTCACACGGAGGACTACTGATAGTCCTTCTGTTGCTGTTGAGACAGGAGTCATAGACATAAATTATAAGAACTTAGCGAATGCAAATTTGGTAGTCGGTTATGAGGTTGTGCAGGATGGGAAATTCGAAGGTACTTTTGGTAAGGCTAATCTGAAGAATAACACCTCTGCTGACTGGGGTATTAGTAATGGAACAATAAAGATTACCGATCTTAATCCGCAAAAGCTAAAAGATAATGATGTTACAACCGTAGGTAAATTGTTGTTAACGGATGCTAGTGGCGCGATAGTTATCTCTTATGACTTAAACGTAAGAAAGGATCTTCCTTCATTCCCGAGTACTCTCACACTGCAAAATGTAAAATCAGCGAGTGGAGATGTAGACCACAGTATCGGATTAAAGAATACTGTAACAGATAGAGGTACCAGCAATATAGAAATAATACCTAAGTGGAAACTGGGAACGGATGCATGGGGTGCGTCGACTACGGATATTGAAGCGACATTCAACTTTGGTACTGCTGCTATAAAAAAATTATTTAATAATATTACTACTGAGGCGGAGGCGGCTATTATAAGCATTAATATAGATTTCATCGGTCATAAGGGTTTGGGTATCAAAGATAGTACGATAACTATCACGAAAGAGGCTGTTAGCAATCCTTATACAAATACGCAATATGTGGCAACATTCACTTATAACTATGGTAAGATTAAGTATAATTCTACCAGTGATTATAAGGTAGTTGCTACAGCATTGAGCTTGAAGCCTTCGGTTCAAATATTGTCATTCTTAAGAGGGTATCACCTAACGACAAAGGATGCATTACAGAGTAAGATTACCACAGCAATTAACTTACTTAATGCAACAGCAACACCGTTGGATTTAACTGGTAATCTAGAATGGGCGTATGCTGCGGGTACTGATCCTCATCCTGTCTATTCGAAGCTTACCGAAAGCAGCAATGTTGTTGACTTAGATAATGTGGTTAAAAAAGTTCTTGCACCACAAACAATAGCTGGTACGTTGAAGTATAAGATTCCAGGGACTGGAACTACTCCAATAGAGAGAGCACTGAAATTAGAACTTCAAACTACTAGTACTACTAATGAACTGACACTGAATTTGACTCTTCCCGACGCTACCCACATTGCTGCTGACATAGCAGAAATTAAAGAGGTTTTGGGTGGTACGAGTGATACTGGTGGAACCATATCATTTGGTACTTTAAAAGATATCTTAGGAGGTGAGTTCCAAATAAACTCCAAGTTCTAGGCAAGGAGTAATAAGAATTCACTCAAAGGTAAATTCTCAATAAACCTTAGTTCGGCGTAGTTTCCAGACTACGCTGAGCCAAAAGCAAAGCTCCGGCTTTGCCGAGGTTACGGAAAGTTTATATACTCTAAAATGAAAAGGCATCTCCTTGCGGAGGTGCCTTTTTTTGTTTAGAAGCCTCACCCTTCCCCCTTTCCAAAGGAGAGGGGGAGGATAGGTTCCTGCTTCGTGCTTTACGGCTCGAAGCTATACACCGTTGCTCCGGTATCTGCCCGGAGGAGTTTGGCGATTAAAGCCGTGGCAATCGTTACATGGATGGTAATCAACGTATTTCCTACGGAGCGTGAGCCTATTTCCCACGGGGCGTGAGCCTATTTCTCACGAGGCGTGAGCCTATTTCTCACGGAGCGTGAGCCTATTTCTCACGGGACGCGAGCCTATTTCTCATAGTGGAAGGTGGAAAATGGGATTGAACACAGAAGCACGGAGGCACAGAGTGTACTATATATATAATAAGGAGTAGATTTAGGGGCGCTGAGGCTGTTTGTTTTTGGCGCTTTGCTTGTATGCCAGCGCATAGGCGCGTAGTTGCTTCACCATAGAAAGCAGTCCGTTGCTTCGTGTGGGGGAGAGGTGGTCTCTCAATCCTATCTTATCAATAAAATAGAGGTCGGCGTTTAGAATCTCGTCGGGAGTATGCCCCGAAACAATTCTTATCAGCAGGGAGATGATACCTTTCACGATAAGGGCATCGCTTTCGGCTTTGAACAGTAGCATTCCGTTATCTTCTTCCGCATGGAGCCATACGCGGCTTTGGCATCCTTCAATCAGGTTTTGTTCCGTTTTGTACTGCTCGTCGAGCGGTTTTTGGTCGTTGCCTAACTCTATGAGTAGCTGGTAGCGGTCCATCCAATCGTCGAAATCATCGAATTCGGCAATTACTTCGTCTTGTAATTCGTTAATAGACATGGGTGTGTTTTAATGTAAATAATGTGCTAATGCCGGTATCTCTCTTAATTTTTTCGGTGCAAAGATACCATTTTCATGTATTTACTCTGTTTTTTTCGTATTTTTCGCAAAAATTCCAATCATACTCATGGCTATTATTCATAACAAAAAACACACCGGCAGAGAATGGATGTATAAGTTGCTTATATTCATAGTAACTGTTTTTCTTATTGTCTATTTTTTGCCTCGAGACAACGAATTTAATTATCGTTTTGACATCAGTAAGCCGTGGAGGTACGAGCCGTTAATAGCCACGTTTGATTTTCCCGTATATAAAAGCGAAGCAACCGTTAAACGCGAGCAAGACAGCATCATGGCTTCTTTTTGCCCTTATTACCGGTATAACAGGAATGTGGAGAAAGAGGCGTTTGATAGCATGGAAGCGAATTACGACCTGCTCAAATCCCTTTTCCCTTCTCCGGAATATATCACATACATAAAAATACGGCTTAAGGAAGTATATGGAGCCGGCGTTGTTTCGACAGAAGACATGGAGAACCTGCAAAAAGACAATGCCGCTTCCATCAGGGTGACGGAAGGCAAACGATTGACTCACAAGGCGACAGATCGTCTTTTTACCGTCAAAAAGGCGTATGAGTACGTTCTTTCCCCGGATTCTACCTTTCGTTACAGTGAACACATTTTGCGCAAATACCCGCTTGGCGAGTATCTCTCCCCCAATTTGATTTTTGACGAATCGCATACCACCGCCGCCAAGGACGAACTCTTGAAGAACTATTCCCTCACGAACGGCACGGTGCAGAGCGGGCAAAAGATTATTGACAGGGGCGAGATTGTTGACGGGCAGACTTATGAAGTTTTGGAATCCTTGCGTACGGCATTTGAAAAATTCAG
>SNRY01000303.1_pt1 | contig 17936 bp, 15 predicted proteins | sample 4693421 | NCBI WGS metagenome assembly SNRY01 (sample SAMN11003215, study PRJNA524138) | termite gut metagenome | isolation source: Bacteroidetes bacterial symbionts from single cell of protist host amplifed... | host: Streblomastix strix ... | reverse complement strand
CCGTATTCAATTCAAAACCATATCAAACAGATATTAATCATATAAATAAATATAAATATGAAAGAACATTAAAAATAGCAATTTTAGGCAACAGCCTTAGTTTTCATGGAATAAATGCACTATGGGAACAAAGCTAATGTAAAATTTTGAAAATCAATTCCCGCAATATATCTTCGTTGCTCGTGGAGTGATTGCCAACGCCTTTTGATTTTGCCGAAACCCCGAAAAATAATCCGGTTCAAGTAACGCTTGCATTTCTTTTCGGTTTCTTTTCCAACCTGATGCTGGCATATTATTCACCCGAAAAATCCGAACAAGGCGTTGCCGCCATGCTTGGATTGCGAACCACTTGGCAAGCTCGCGAATATATCCTCGCTATGAAAAAATACAGTGGAATAAAAACCATGCAAATCATCGGTGAAATACGGTATGCCGATGCAAAATCAAAAGGCGTTGGCAATCACTCCACGAGCAACGAAGATATATTGCGGGAATTGATTTTCAAAATTTTACATTAGCTTTGTTCCCATTATACCGCAGATGTAACAGCCGATCAGGAATTTAAAGTAGTAAACAATAAGGTAAAAAAATCATGAAAATTAGACCCTATCTCACATTCAAAGGGCAATGCCAAGAAGCAATAGACTTGTATTCAAATGCTTTTAAAACGACAGCCTCTACAATCAGGCGGTTTTCAGACCTCCCTGAAAATCCTGAAATGGTAATTTCGGACTCCCAAAAAAATTGGATTTTGCAGGCTACTATCCCTTTTGGTGATGATTATATTCGTTTATCGGATTTTGGGGGTGATCATCCGTTAAATAAGGCGAAGTAGGTATTTCGTTACAAAAAACGTTCTTCAGCCCTTGCCATGGCGTGGTTTTCGACAAGTTTGGCGTTATGTGGAATTTTGTGGCGCAAATGGAAATATCATACACAAACGAACTATAAATGCGCCTTATGTGTTAATGAATAACACAAACTGTTCTTTAACATATTGTTTTACATGTTTGGATTTCTTCCGGATCAATTTTACTTATAAGTAATAAAAAATAAAAACAATTCTATATTTTTACTTATATGAAATAAAATGAGTTTATTGCAGGCAAATTTTTTTTACAGGAATAAGCTATGAAGACGCCGGTGTATTTTATACGACCCCTTTATATGGAACGTATTTGTCCATTTATAGATACTCAAATGATAAAAGTAATCACAGGGCAACGGCGCGTAGGAAAAAGTTACCTGTTATACCAGCTAATGGATGAAATCAAATCAAACCGGCCGGAAGCTGATATATTGTACATAAACAAAGAATTGTTCGAGTTTGACGGAATTAAGGATTATACCGACCTCATCCGGTATGTTCAGGAGAACAGAAAAAACACAATAGGTAAATGTTATCTGTTTATAGATGAAATTCAGGATATTCAATCGTTTGAGAAAGCATTGCGTACATTTTTTGCCGAAAACGATTACGACATTTATTGTACGGGAAGCAATGCCAATTTGCTTTCGGGTGAATTAGCCACTTATTTGAGTGGACGGTATATTGAATTTAATGTACAAAGTTTAAGTTATCGTGAATTTTTACAATTTCATCAATTAAAGGACAACGACGAAACATTCGCTAAGTATTACAAATTCGGCGGGCTTCCATACTTGATTAATCTGCCTTTTGATGATACGTTAGTATCTGAATACCTGCAGAATATCTATAATACGATTATTTTGAAAGACATTGTAGGCAGGTATAATATCCGCAATTTGCGAAGCCTTGAAGATTTAATATTCTATTTGGCAGACATCGTTGGACATCTTTTTTCCGCTAATAAAATAAGTGAATATTTAAAGTCTCAACGTATTGATATTCAACCTAAGACTATTTTGGAATACTTAAATTACCTGACGAATGCTTTCCTTGTACGGCGCATTCGTCCGGCATATATTCAAGGGAAGAAATTGTTTCGTGTTGGAGAAAAATATTACTTTGAAGACCTTGGCATTCGTCATGTTATCCGTCCTTTTCGTGCGAATGACATGGGGCAAGTATTAGAAAATGCGGTTTGTAATCACTTGGTAACGTATGGTTATTCCGTTTCCATAGGAAGAAATGAGGACAAGGAAATTGATTTTATTGCGGAAAAAAGAGGAGAGAAAATATATGTCCAAGTAGCTGTTTCCTTAGTAGAGCCTCAAACATGGAAACGGGAATTTGGAAATTTAATGTCCATCAAAGATAATTATCCCAAAATGGTCGTTACGTTGGATGCCATGGAAGGAGTTTCTTATCAAGGAATCAAGCAGATACCCATTCGTAGATTCTTGTTGGAACAGGAGTAAAAATGATTAAAAAAAATTCTATAAAACTTTTCGTTCAACGCAGATTACATATCATCCATAGACAAGCATTTGCTTTGGATGTCGTATGCGGATAACACCTTATTCCGGATAGTTTCCTCTTTTTTGTGCAGGAGTTCCGGTTTAAAGTTTTTGCGTTGTCTTTTGACTTCTGCAATCATAGCTCTTTTGTTGTCTGTATAAATGCCCACAATGTCTATTTCGCAGGGGTCGCCTTTGGATCGCCACCATGAACCGATGTTTCTGTATGTTTGGCTTTCTTCCATGCGTTGGCGGAAATAGTATTCGAGAGAGATTCCCGAATAAGTGGTATAGTCGTTTTTGATGATGTGGGCGAGCGCTTTGAAATTGTTGATTTCTACCAGCGAACTGTATTTATCAAAATAGCGGAACCAGAATCTCAGAAAAGGGTCTGTTATTTCGTAACGCAGGGTTTGGGAGCCTTCTTTGGAAAGGACAGGTCGTTTTTTGGAAATAAGTTCGTAATCTTCTTCCAATCGTTTTAGATACCCTCCCAAGCTTATGCCAAGCTTGGTTTCCATAGCTGAAATAGTGTTATTGCCGTTGGCTATGGCTGTCAGGATAGAAAAGTAATTCCCGTATTTTGTCCCGAATTCCTGAATAAGCAATGTTTTGCCTTCGTCAAGGAACGGCGAGTCCGGTTGTGTCATAAAGTCAACCATAGCGCCCATGTCTGTATTTCCGTTATCCATGAATAATTCCACATATTTGGGAATTCCTCCTGTAAAGGTGTAAAGCGCCAGCAAGTCTTCATTGGTATAATCCGGTTTGAAATCGGCAAGTATTTGTTTGAGTGTCTGCGTGGTGAATGGTCTTAATTTTAAAATCCTGTCGCTTCGTCCGTACAAAGGCTCTTTTTCATCCTTGAAAATGCGCTCCATCAGTGTGTACACAGAACCGCTTACGATGAGGTTTATGTTTGATTGGGTGCGAAACCTGTCCCAAACATCTTGCATGCCACTGTAAACGGTGGGATTAATGTTATAAAATTCCTGAAATTCGTCAATGACCAAATTAAATTTCCGTCTTGTACCTAAATCCATCAGAAATTCAAAAAGACTTACAAAGCTGTATATCTTGCCCGGTATAATCACATTTAGTGTTTGGGCAATGGTTTGTGTGAACCTGTCGCATAGGTCGGCTTCGCTGTTGCGCCTGACAAACAGATAAACGGTAGGGGTATTTTCACTGCTTTTGAAAACAAGGCTGGTTTTTCCGATGCGCCTTCTTCCGGTCAGCACCGTCAGTTTGGAATGTTGGGCAAAAGCTGTTTCCCTGACTTTTTGTAAGGCTTCCAGTTCATTTTCTCTGTTGTAAAATTCCATAATTTCAGAACTTATATAAATTTCACGGCGGTTAATTTCACGGCGGTTAATTTCACGGCGGTTTATTTTTCCGCTGTTGCAAAGATATATTATTTTTTCTTTTCCTTTATTATTGAATTTATAAAAACCGAAGAATAACTACGATTTTTTGCGTTCATCCTTGTCTTGTTTGTTTTCCTGTTTTCAGGATGTAGTCTTAGGAGCAATCGTCATAATTTCCTGCATCACGCTTACCGCCATTTCCGTATTCTGTATGGATTTTATCAGCATCGAACGTTTTCCCATCTGTTCCCGAAGGTTGCAGCGGGATGGATATTTCATCATGTATTCTATTATTTTTCCGAAAGCTTCACTCTGAAAATACAGACTATTCACATTGGCGACAAAAAATAACGTCATTCGCCCGCCTTTCAAATACATTTTCTCTATCCCCAAACGAACCGCCATCCGGCGAAGAGGAACGATACGAAGCAGCTCCTCTGTTTCAAAAGGAATAGTTCCAAAACGGTCTTGCAGGCGCGTACGGAATCCGGCAACTTCCGTATCGAGTGCTAGCCCGTCCAATTCGCGATACAGGAGCATACGTTCGCTACTCCCCGTCACGTAATTGGCAGGAAGAAGAAGTTCCAAATCGCTTTCAAGAACACATTCTTCTACAAATTGTTCGCCGCCGATACAGTCCTTACTCTGCTTGTCATTATACAGTTCGGAGAATTCATCTGTTTTTAGTTCATGCACCGCTTCGGAAAGTATTTTTTGATAGGTTTCGTAGCCTAAATCGGCAATGAATCCGCTTTGTTCGGCTCCGAGCAGATTACCGGCTCCCCGGATATCCAAATCTTGCATGGCAATGTGGATACCACTGCCTAAATCACTGAAATTTTCAATCGCTTGCAACCGGCGGCGAGCCTCAATGGTCAGACTTGTCAGAGGCGGGGCAAGCAGATAGCAGAAAGCTTTTTTATTACTGCGCCCTACGCGTCCGCGAAGCTGGTGTAAATCGCTTAATCCGAAATTTTGCGCCTGATTAATAAGGATGGTATTGGCATTGGGAATATCAATCCCGTTTTCAATAATGGAAGTGGCGATAAGTATATCATAATCGTAATTGATGAAACCGGAAATAATTTTTTCCAATTTTTCCGGCTCTATTTGACCATGACCTATGGCGATACGCGCATCCGGTATGCGCCGTTGAATCATGGCTTGCAGTTCCATTAAGTTCACAATACGATTATTGACAAAAAACACTTGTCCGTTCCGGCTCATTTCGAAATTAATTGCATCAACAATGACGTCCTCATTGAAAGTATGCACTTCCGTTTGGATAGGATAGCGGTTAGGAGGAGGAGTGGATATGACGCTAAGGTCGCGCGCTCCCATTAGTGAAAATTGTAACGTTCGCGGTATCGGCGTGGCGGTCATGGTCAAAGTATCTACATTAACCTTGATTTGACGGAGTTTCTCTTTTACACTTACCCCGAATTTTTGTTCTTCGTCAATAATAAGCAATCCTAAATCCTTAAATTGCACATCTTTCCCTAATAAACGGTGAGTGCCGATAAGGATATTCACTTCCCCCGACTTTAGCCCTTGAATAATGGCATTGGATTGTTTGGTGGTGCGGGCGCGACTCAGGTATTCTATGCGGCAGGGAAAATTCTTCAAACGAGCAGTAAAGGTCTGGTAATGCTGATAAGCCAAAACCGTTGTCGGTACCAAAAGAGCCACTTGTTTATCATCTGTCACGGCTTTGAAGGCAGCACGCACAGCTACTTCCGTTTTTCCGAAGCCCACATCGCCGCAAACAAGCCTATCCATCGGTACGTCACGTTCCATATCATGCTTCACATCGGCGGTTGCTTTACTTTGATCGGGAGTATCTTCATAAGTAAATCCGGCTTCCAATTCGTTTTGTAAAAAGCTGTCGGGATTGTAAGCAAATCCTCTCTCTTCACGACGCTGGGAGTAAAGCTTTATTAAGTCGCGAGCAATGTCTTTTATTTTAGCTTTGGTACGCTCTTTCAGTTTTTCCCACGCGCCTGTTCCAAGTTTATTCAAACGGGGGATTTCACCGTCTTTTCCCCGATATTTAGATACTTTGTGAAGAGAATGGATGGAAACAAATACCACATCTTCGTTTTGATATACCAGTTTGATAACTTCCTGAGTGCTGTCCCCGTTGGGCATACGCACCAATCCGGAAAAACGTCCCACGCCATGGTCGGTGTGTACCACGTAGTCTCCGGATGTGAATTGATTAAGCTCTTTCAGGGATAAGGCAACCTTACCTGAACGGGCTTTGTCACTTTTTAAATTGTATTTATGGAAACGGTCGAATAGTTGATGATCGGTGAAAAGGGCGATTTTTAATATTTCATCCGCAAAACCTTCGTGTAATGTTTTTTCCACAGCCGTAAAAGGAATAGAATCCCCCCTGTCTTCAAAAATAGTCCGGATGCGGTCTATTTGTTTAACACTGTCGCTGCATAAATAAATGATATAACCTTGTTTCAGGTAATCCGTAAAAGATTCGGCGACCAAATCAAAATTCTTGTGATAAACAGGTTGCCTGTGAATAGGGAAAAAAATGGTAGCGTCGGGGGTATCGATAGGTTTACTGCCAAACCCTATTCGAAGAAAATCCAACGCACGAACAGCGAAATCATTGCCGGTTATCAATTCCGGTTTATAGGTTTCAATTGAATCTTCTTTTGGAAAAAAAGAGGCGAATTCATCGTTGAGTCTATCTAACCGTTCACGCACCCAAAAAAAATCACATATAGCCAATAGCGTATCCGAAGGAATAAAATCAAAAAAAGAAATGTTTCCCTTTCCTGTTTTAGCCAAATCCGGTACAATAGAAATGCTTTCCTTTCTTTCTTTGGAGAGTTGCGTTTCTATTTCAAAAGAGCGAATACTATCCACTTCGTCTCCAAAGAAATCTATTCGGTATGGATATTCCGATGAAAAGGAAAAAATGTCTATAATACTTCCACGCACAGCATATTGCCCGGGTTCATAGACATAATCCGTACATTCAAAATTATAATCCCTGAGTATATCGGTGATGAAAGCGCTATTTACATGTTCTCCTACGTGGAATTGCAACGTTTTTTCATTCAACGTTCGTTTTGAAACTACTTTTTCAGCCAATGCATCGGGATATGTTACTACGCATAGCCCTTGTTCTCCTTTTTGCAAACGGCTCAACACCTCTGTGCGAAGTATTTCGTTTGCAGCGTCTTTTTGCCTGTATTTTACGGCACGGCGAAAGGAGGAAGGAAAAAACAGTATGTGTTCCATGCCCAATAGTTGGGTCATATCATGATAGAAGTAGCCGGCTTCTTCCAAATCATTCAGAATAAAAAGAAAAGTACGGGCGTTACCGGTTAAAGAGGAAAAGAACAAAGAAGAGGAAGAAGCATACAAGCCCTTGCAATAAATATGTTTGAGAGAAGGGTCTTTCAGTAATGTTTCTATAGCTCCGATATTAGGATGAAGGGAATATTTTTGGAGAAGATCGGTAGTAGTCATAAATTGATTTTTGTATCGCAGGGGCGACCCTTGCGGTCGCCCTATATACCAATACGGTTGCCCGTCAACAGGGCGACCGCAAGGGTCGCCCCTATATTTGCGTGTTTTTTATGAAATTTAATAAATTCATAACTATTCAAACGCAAAGATAATTCTTTTATAGATATCTAAACATGCCTGTTTTTAATAAATGGTCATTAATTGGTACAGCATATGCGTAATATTACATCTGTATTTTAGGCAGGGGATAAACAAAGGGGGATGGAATAAACAAATGTAATCAGACCCAACACATTCCATGGTCAGGTTTTACAAATCAATTATTCACATAAATACATTCAGTATATTTGTTATTAACGCTATGTATATTTATATATATTATACTTATTATCAGTGTATTGTATATACTAATTTAAAGTATAAGTTTATATAATGATGGATTTGAAAAACGTAAAAAACCGCATCTTCTATTTACTTTTCTATACAATTTATTTATTTATTTGTGAATCAATATATTATACAGCTTATTTAAATTAATGGATTAGTCTATTTCAATAGGTTTCATTAAAAAATATGAGTTTTGTAAAAGACAGGAAATTACATAAGTGAAATAAGAAAATTTATATCTTTTGTCTTTTTGTAAAATAATAAGTATACCTTTGTGATTTTGACAAGGAGACAAATATTTGTGAACGCACACATTTGTAAAGCAAAGTGATATGGAAATAAAAGACAGAATAAAATTAATTATGGAAAAGGAAAAGATGCTGCCGGGAGTATTTGCCGAAAGCATAGGAATACAACAATCCACTTTATCTCACATTCTAAATGGGCGTAACAATCCAAGTTTAGATGTAGTTATGAAGATACACCAAAAATTTAATTACGTCAATTTGGAATGGTTATTATATGGAACTGGAGAATTGATTGCTACGAACAAACAAACGGCAAATATATTAAGAGACCAAAGAGAACCTTCCTTATTTACCAATGTTTTTCCCGCCAATAAGGTTAGCAAAACCCCTTTACCTGAAATACAAAATCAAGACAGTAAATCATTTATTGAAAAAAAATCACGGAAGATCACCGAAATAAGAATTTTTTTCGACGATAATACTTTTGAGATATTCAAAGGCGAAAATTAATCAATTATGATTACAAAATTCCACCTTTTTTCCCTACATTTGCACTCAATTTTTACCGAATAATGAAAATTGAGGAAGTTGTACGTACCCTTGAGCGGTTCGCACCTCTGCCGTTACAAGACGGATTTGATAATGCCGGCTTGCAAATAGGATTAACAGACGTGGAAACAACAGGGGTATTGTTATGTTTAGACGTTACAGAAGCTGTACTTATCGAAGCCATGCAATTGAGATGTAATCTCATTGTATCCCATCATCCGCTTTTGTTTAAAGGATATACCTCCCTCACAGGAAAAGATTATACGGAACGTTGCATTATCCAAGCGATAAAAAACAACATAGTTATTTATTCGGCTCATACCAATTTGGACAATGCTACAGGCGGGGTTAACTTTAAAATAGCTGAAAAAATCGGATTAAATCACGTCCGAATTCTGGCTCCAAAAGAAAATATATTGTTAAAATTAGTAACTTATGTTCCTTCCACGTATGCAAACAAAGTACGTAACGCCTTATTTATCGCAGGATGCGGAAACACCGGTAATTATGATTCGTGCAGTTATTCTTCCGAAGGTAGAGGTACTTTTCGGGCAAAAGAAGGAGCTAAACCTTTTTGTGGGAGTATCGGAAAGTTGTGTGACCAAGAAGAAATAAAAATAGAAACCATATTGCCTGCTTATAAAAAAACGGAAGCGGTTAAAGCATTGATTGAAGCGCATCCCTACGAAGAACCTGCCTACGATTTGTATCCGATAGTAAATACATGGGCGCAAGCGGGTGCAGGAGTAATAGGAAATTTGGAAGAACCTGAACCCGAATTGGATTTTTTGAAGCGCATCAAAAAAATATTTGATGTTGGTTGCTTAAAACATAATGGATTTTCAGGGCGTTTCATCCGAAAAGTCGCCCTTTGTGGAGGCGCAGGAGCTTTTCTTCTCCCGCAAGTTCTTCGCTCTAAAGCCGATGCGTTTATTACCGGTGAAATGAAATATCATGATTATTTCAAATGTGAAGCGGATATTCTAATTGGCGAGATGGGACATTACGAAAGTGAACAATATACAAAAGATGTTTTGCGTTTTGTCATAACCGAAATGTTTCCATATTTAAATATTCACATTAGTAAAGAAAATACAAATCCAATAAAATACTTGTAATATGGCTAAAGTAACAAAAACCATTGAACCCAAAGAGTTGAGCGTTGAAAAAAAATTGCAAACCTTATTCCAACTGCAAAAAATGCTTTCCGAAGTAGATAAAATTAAAACATTAAGAGGAGAACTCCCGTTAGAGGTGCAAGACCTCGAAGATGAAGTTGCCGGATTGACTACGCGCGTTGATAAAATAAAGTCAGAGGTAGAAAAATTGAAAGTGGCGGTTAAAGATAAAAAAATAGAAATAGAAAATGCTAAATCAATAGTAGAAAAATACAAATCGCAACAAGAAAACGTACGTAATAATCGGGAATACGACTTTTTGAACAAAGAAATTGAATTTCATTCACTCGAAATAGAACTTGCAGAAAAGAGAATCAAAGAATATACGGCTGAAATAGAGCTGAAATCAAAAGAGGTTGCCGACAGTGATTTTATTTTGGAAGAAAAAAAAATAGACCTCGAACAAAAAAAATCCGAATTAGATGAAATCATTTCAGAAACTAAGTATGAAGAAGAAAAACTGAGGGAAAAAACCAAAAATTTGGAAACAATCATCGACCCACGATTGCTCTCCTCGTTTAAAAGAATCCGCAAAAACTCTCGAAACGGGCTCGGACTTGTATATGTACAGCGTGACGCTTGTGGAGGGTGTTTCAATAAAATTCCACCGCAAAGGCAAATGGACATCCGTTCACGCAAAAAAATTATTGTATGTGAATATTGCGGACGTATCATAATAGATATGGAATTGGCAGGTATGGATACGGAACAAAAGAAAGCAGAGAAAAAAGTAGAAGGGAAAATAACAGAAAGGAAAATAGAGAAAAAAACAAAACCGACAAAAAAATTAAAAGAAAAAATAGTGAAATAACCCGTTGGCGGAATTCGTAGGGCAAGGCATGCCTTGCCCTTACCTTACTGCAACGTCCTTCATAAATTTTATTTTTTCAATTACTATTCATAATAAAATTTATAATCCTTTCCATTTGCCAGATTATGGATGATGATCTTTGCCATGAAGATATTGAGAAGCAATTATCCGGGAAAATAGACAGAGTAACCATTTACCGTATTTTGCAAGGTTTTTGCAACGACGGCAAAGTGCAAAAATTTACGGTGAAAACGGTAAAACCTAGTTATGCAGGGAATCACCACGATAATCACTTGCACTTTCGTTGCGTGAAGTGCAACACCATTTCGTGTATAGATGAATCGGTTGCTGTTTCTGAACTCCCCCCAAATTACAGCATATCTTCTGTTTCATCTCTTATTTCAGGCTATTGCCCTGATTGTCAGTCGCTATTGAAAACATTTTGTTTGACTCTGCTTTTTTGTTTTACGCAATTGAACGTTTTTGCACAACACCAAATCACTGTATTGGACAAAACTACCCGCGAGCCGGTTGTATTTGCCAATATCTATTATCCTGATACAAAAACAGGTACTTATACCGATATGGACGGAAAATTTTCAATCAATACCTCCAATCAATCGCTTCTTATACAGGTTTCCTCTCTCGGATACAAAACTTTTTTGGAAACCTTACCTTTGCAGGAAAAGAATTTGACGATTTATATGGAGCAGTCTGTTCATGAATTGCAGGAAATTGTTGTTTCGGACAATAGTTCAAAATTGCAGGGAGAAAACGTGATGAATGTTGAAAAACTAAATTTAAACAATAACGCATCAAGGCAGGGCATTTCATTGTCGGAGAAATTATCAACGGTAGCGGGAGTAAGTAATTTCACTACCGGCGCAGGCATCGGAAAACCCGTTATTCGCGGTTTGAGTGGAAATCGTATCGCTGTTTTTTCGCAAGGCATACGGATTGAAAATCAACAATGGGGCGATGAACACGGCTTAGGTCTTGACGAAAACGGCTACGAACGGGTAGAAATCATCAAAGGACCTGCTTCGCTTTTATATGGCAGCGATGCACTTGGCGGCGTATTATACTTCTCTGAGGAACGTTATGCCAAAGAAAGCAGCATCGAAGCTGTATTGAGGTCGGAGTTCAACACCAATACCAACGGATGGCGGAACAAAGGCGCTTTCAAACTCTCGAAAGAACGCTTGCATTGGAATCTGTTTGACGCATATACTACGCACAAAGATTACAGAGACGGAAACAACAATTTTGTTCCAAACAGCCGTTTCCATACCGGCGATTTCAAAACCGTTCTCGGATATACCGGCGACAGATTTATAAGCTCGCTGAAATATGGTTTTTTGAAAGAAGAATACGGTCTGACAGAAGCGGAAACGGATGATGCAAATGGTGATGGCGGGCGGCAACCCGAATTGCCATATCAGAATTTAACAACCCATTTAATCGGTTTGGAAAACACAATCTTTTTCTACAATGATTTAAAATTGAAAGTCGATATGGGCTATATTTTTAATAATCGAAAGGAATTTGAAAACAATGAGGTTGCTGCTTTGGATATGGATTTAGGTACTATATCATACAATGCCAAATGGTATTTGCCGAAAATACAGAAGCGGTGGACGCTGATAGCCGGAAGTCAGGGGTTGTATCAAACCAACACAAATCATGGCGAAGAGAGGTTGATACCCAATGCAGCGACCGCCGATATAGGTGTTTTCGCTGTATCGAATTATTATTATTCCGAAAAATCGTATTGGCAAGCAGGTATGCGTGTTGACGGGCGACATGTCAACGGAAATGAATCCGCCGGTGAAGAAACGTTTATCCCCACTTTTTCCAAATCCTATTTCGCTTTTAATTTTTCAACAGGCGTTTTTCAGCAAATAGCGGAAAAATGGTCTTTCAGAACAAATCTCTCTTCCGGATACCGTGCACCTACTATGTTTGAATTGCTGAGCGATGGCGTACACGAAGGAACAAACCGGTACGAAATCGGTAATGCACAACTAAAAACGGAAAACAATTATCAGATAGATGCTTCATTGAATTACCAATCAAAACACGTGGAATGGTTTGTTTCGCCTTATTTCAATTATATCCGCAACTACATTTATTTGCAACCCTCGTCCGGAATAATAGATGAACTTCCGGTGTATCATTATACACAAACAGAGGCTTATTTATATGGCGGGGAAACCGGTTTCCATTTTCATCCTCACCCCCTGGATTGGTTGCATCTGGAAGGTTCATACAGCAATACTTTTGGTACAGACAAAGAACACAACGATTTACCTCTGATTCCTTCTCAAAAGCTAAATATCATGGTTAGTGCAAGTTTCCCGGGAAAAAAATGGATAGGGAAATTTTCCGTTTATCTGCATAATCAATATTCTTTGGCGCAAAATCATGTTGCCGGTTACGAAACGAAAACTCCTGCATACGATTTGTTCAACGCAGGTTTGGCTTTTGAATGGGACATAAATAAGCAAAAATTGTTATTCCATGTAACTGTAAACAATCTTTTCAACGAAGCTTACTACGACCATTTATCACGATACAAAACAGAAAATATCTACAATATGGGACGAAATTTTAATTTTGGATTGAACATTCCGTTGGAGTTGTCAATGAAGAAATAAGCATGATAAATTCGGATTATCATTCATGTTGCTTGGAAATGAATTATCAAGATACGTTAAATTATTTGTACAACCACGCACCTATGTTTCAACAGGTAGGAGGGATTGCCTACAAGGAAGGGCTGACGAACACTTTTGAATTAGACAATTACTTTTCCCATTCACATACATTATATAAAACCATTCACATCGGAGGAACGAATGGAAAAGGTTCTTGTTCGCACACTTTGTCGGCTATTCTTCAGAAAGCGGGTTATAAAACGGGGCTTTATACTTCGCCTCATCTGACGGATTTCCGTGAACGTATCCGGGTAAATGGGCAACCCATACCAAAGGAATATATAGTCCGTTTTGTAGATCAACATCGCACTTTCTTTGAGCATTTGCACACGTCTTTTTTTGAATTGACCACTGCTATGGCTTTTCGTTATTTCGCAGATTCCCGCGTGGACGTAGCAGTTATAGAAGTTGGTTTGGGCGGACGATTAGACTGCACAAATATTATCTGTCCCAACGTATCCGTCATTACTAATATCAGCTTCGACCATACTCAATTTTTAGGGAATACGTTGGAAGAAATAGCGACAGAAAAAGCGGGTATCATCAAACAAAACATTCCTGTTGTGATAGGTGAAACGGTGATGGAAACAAAACCTGTGTTTGTACGAACGGCTGAAAAAATAAATGCGCCGATTATTTTTGCCGGAGAAGAAAATTTACTTTTAAGCGCAGAAACAGACGAAGAAAATCACCGGATCATTTATCATACCGACTTATATGGAACCTTTTCCGGTGAATTGGAAGGTCTATATCAACTGAAAAACACAAATACCTTACTCTCCGTTATCAATCAACTGAAAAAAAAAGAATACCGGATAACTTCAAAAAACATACACGATGGTTTTGCCCAGGTAACGAAATTAACCGGATTTTTAGGACGTTGGCAAAGGTTGTCAAACCAACCGGCGCTTGTTTGCGACGCCGGACACAATGTTGCAGGAATCACCTATATAGTCAACCAACTGAAAAAAGAGAAATTCAATCAACTACACTTTGTCATCGGGATGGTGAACGACAAAGACATTAACGGAATACTAACCTTATTGCCTCAAAATGCCTGGTATTATTTCACCAAAGCTGGTATTCCCCGGGCTTTACCCGAAAATGAATTAATGCAGGCAGCTCATTCCACGGGGCTGAAAGGCGACTCGTATCCCGATGTTGTTGCCGCAGTGAAAGCTGCTCAGGAAAGGAGCTGTCCCGAAGATTTCATCTTTGTGGGAGGAAGTACGTTCCTCGTGGGAGACTTACTGAACCATTATGTTACTTCCTTATCTGAATAAAAACGTAATCGAAGCCGGTTGCGACGAAGCCGGAAGAGGCTGTTTAGCCGGACCTGTTTATGCTGCCGCGGTTATTTTCCCAAACGATTTTCGGAACGAACGTCTGAACGATTCCAAACTTTTACCGGAAAAGCAACGATACATTTTGCGCAAGGTTATTCAACAAGAAGCATTAGCATGGGCAATAGGAATGGTTTCACCCGAAGAGATAGATCAAATAAATATTCTGAACGCCTCTTTTTTAGCAATGCATCATGCGATAGATTCCCTGAAAATACGCCCGGAACATCTATTAATAGACGGCAATCGTTTCAAACAATATTCCGGTGTTCCTCATACTACCGTTATTAAAGGAGACGGGATATACCTTTCTATTGCAGCCGCTTCCATTTTGGCAAAGACTTATAGAGACGACTACATGACTCAACTCCATGCAGAATATCCCATGTACGAGTGGAATCGCAATAAAGGCTATCCCACCGCTAAGCATCGTCAAGCTATTGGTAAATATGGAATTTCCCCTCAACATCGCGTTAGCTTCAATCTCTATGGCAACCGGTGATTGGAAAGACAAACCTTATAAAAATGTCAATCAAAAAAAATAAAAATCATTTGTGTTTTCAGAAAAAATTGTATATTTGCATCCTGAAAACAAAGGGGCCGCGTAGCTCAACTGAACAGAGTAGCTGACTACGGATCAGCAGGTTACAGGTTTGAATCCTGTCGCGGTCACTTCTCCGTCAAATGTTTCCAATATCGGGCAGGCATATTTTTCCTATGTAATCGCGGATTCATACGTTCTTTAATAGCAATAGATTTGAAATAGCTTTTCCAAAGCTGCTGAAAAAAATATTCCTCTTTGTCTGCTATTCCTTTTTCCAATTTGCCGGTGATAAAATGAGCTGTTTTCTCCTCAAAGGTTACTTCCGTAACCGTTTGTAAATCATAATAGTACCCATATTGCCGTTTCAAATCATAAATAAGCCATTTCTGATTAGAAAAACGGTCTTTAAAATGCGAAACAGTGAGTGGAATAGCATTATGTACCGGTTCAAAAGCAGCGAAGAAAATTCCGTCGATTGTTTTTTGAAAACGTACAAATTGCATGATTCGAAGACGTTCCTTATTCACTTTTTTCCATATTTTGGAAACCGCCAACACATCTGCATCGCCAAAGTTCAGTTCCATATTTTGAGTGGCGTCAATCGCTTTACAGAAATAGCGAAAAAGTAACATATCAACATCTGAAAGCTCGGACAACCAACATTCACAAACCATGTTAAGAGCCGGCAGCGAGAGTTTTTTTAATAATCCTTTCCACACGCGATCGGATTTTTCCTGAACAGTGCGTACTTTTACCACCTTGTCATAAAACAAGGGCAAACTCTCCCCGTCCTCCAACAACAAGTCAGGAAAAGTTCTCCGGAAATAAGCATCAAACAAAGCGCTCAATAATCCTTCAAATGTTTTATCATATAAAAATACAACCATTGAAGTTAATTTTACCAACCCCTCTCCTCGCAAATATAAATTTTATCCCCTAAAAACTAATTCCAACTGTCTTTCCTCTTTCTTTTTTTTGTTCGATTTAGCGACTAACAAGGCTTTCACATTTTCCGGTTTCATCTCGTTAATCGTTTTGACCGTTAATTCATAACAAGTAATAAAATACTGTGCCTTTTTCATCACCACTCCTATTTTTTTCAGTTGATAAGCTCCCAATTGCGAATACCGGCGCGAAGCGGCAATCAATTTAGCCGATTTAACCCCAATACCCGGCACGCGTAATAGCATTTCATAATCTGCCTTATTAATATCAACCGGAAATTGTTCCGGATGTCGCAAAGCCCATGCTAATTTAGGGTCAACTTCCAAATCAAGTTCCGGATAAGAATCATTCACTATCTCATCTACTTTAAATTGATAAAAACGCATTAACCAATCTGCCTGATACAAACGGTTTTCCCGTACCAATGGCGGTTGATTCAGCGCAGGCAAACGATTGTCGTACACATTCACCGAAACATACCCCGAATAGTAAACACGCCTCATCGTAGGACGTTGGTAAAGAGCAGAAGAAAGAAAAAGAATATCCTTATCCGTCTCCGGTGTAGCGCCTACAATGATCTGTGTACTTTGTCCGGCGGGAGCAAAACGTGGAGCATGCCGGTGTTTCTTCCGATCCTCGCTATTCTCCAAAACTCCTTGCTGAATATATTTCATCGGTTCGAACACGCTTTTGAAATTCTTTTCGGGAGCCAAACGTTTCAAGCTATTTTCATTGGGAATCTCAATATTCACACTCATACGGTCTGCATACATTCCAGCCTCATGAACTTGTTCACGACTCGCCCCCGGAATGCTTTTCAAATGAATGTATCCATTGAAACGGTGTTGCTGACGCAAATCTTTCGCCACACGCGCCATCCGTTCCATCGTGTAATCAGGATTACGCACCACCCCCGAACTCAAGAATAATCCTTCAATATAGTTCCGACGATAAAACTCTATGGTCAAAGCTACCAATTCCGAAACGGAAAACGTGGCTCTGCGCACATCATTACTTTTGCGATTAATACAATAAGCACAATCGTATATGCAATAATTAGTAAGCATAATTTTTAATAAGGAAATACAACGCCCGTCTTCCGCAAAACTATGGCAAATTCCCCATCCACCCACAGTATTTCCCAATCCTCCTCCCCCATTGGAACGAACCGTTCCGCTGGATGAACAGGAAACATCATACTTAGCCGATTCCGCCAGTATCTTTAATTTTTCAAGTACACCCTCATTCATAAACCTGTTTTTTAGAGAACTTCGTAATAATCGTCTGAGCAAACCGTCTTGCATTGGTAACGCTGTATGCCTCTAATTATACCGGATTTAACGATTTTGTGGTGCATCTGTGTATTGGAAAATTAGACATTGATTTGACCCTATACACCCCATCTGACGCCAAACCGCTCTGATAGTGGTTAGGCATTAACGAACTTCTTTTGTTTCGTAATACATTTATTTATTTGCTCTTGGGTAAAGCTTACTATTAATTTTGCCAATCGAAAAACTTCCGTTGAATATATTTTAGGTTGTTCATTCTCAAGCTCGAAGTTGTTTTCGGAATTTATTATGGCTTTTTGAATTTCAATTGGCATTTTCCTATTGTCAAAGCCGCCGGGTATCTTCTTGTTTACAAAATCTTTAAAAGATTCACAGTTGTTTACTTCTAATGTATCCGGCTTTTTATCATGAAAATGGTAATATTGCCAAACTTCAAAACATGGATTACTTTGCGCTACAAACCAACCATTATAGTCGATATTTTTTGATTTACAATAAGATTTCAAGTTTTCAATCTTATCACCTTCATTCCATCTGTCAGTATCAATTACGGGTGGTGATTTAAAAAGTATGCTTCTGTAAGAATTTGGCAATCAGGTTATAAGTGATTATATTTGTATATGAAAATTACACTAACCCTTCATTGTCCCAATTGCCAAAGCACAAAAATAAAGAAAA
>SNRY01000302.1_pt1 | contig 18011 bp, 10 predicted proteins | sample 4693421 | NCBI WGS metagenome assembly SNRY01 (sample SAMN11003215, study PRJNA524138) | termite gut metagenome | isolation source: Bacteroidetes bacterial symbionts from single cell of protist host amplifed... | host: Streblomastix strix ... | reverse complement strand
TGAAGAAGAAATTAAATCGTCCGATGCGTGTATGCGGAATGGTAAAGAATGCAGGTGAACCCGGCGGCGGTCCGTTTTTGGCTTATAATGCGGATGGTACTATTTCCTTACAGATATTGGAAAGTTCGCAAATTGACATGAAGAATCCGATACAAAAAGAAATGTTTGAAAAGGGAACGCATTTCAATCCGGTTGACTTAGTATGCGCTGTACGCGATTATAAAGGCAATAAGTTTAATCTGACGTTGTACGTAGACAAAACAACAGGCTTTATCTCTCATAAGTCTAAAAACGGAAAGGAACTTAAAGCATTAGAGCTTCCCGGGTTATGGAATGGAGCCATGAGCGATTGGAATACCATCTTTGTAGAAGTCCCTCTTTCTACTTTCAATCCGGTAAAGACGGTAAATGACTTGTTAAGAGAGGAACATCAGTGATTGTGTGCAGTTGTTCTTATCCAAATACATGTCTTCATGTCAACAAAAAAGGGCAACTTCACAGCTCCCCTTATTTTTTAACCTAAACCTTAACTATGAAAAAATCTAATGTTTCTTTCATATATACAAAGATGATACTTATTTTTTTAATAAAAAAATAGTTGGGTCATAAATCTTGTTTGTTTTAACATTTATTATATAACGTAACTATTACCGGAGACCTTACGATTCGATTCTCTCCGGCACATTTTTCAATACGTCTATCAAATACTTCCAGAACTTTTCTACCGAAGGAATATGTATCTTCTCATCCGGAGAATGAACCTCCTTTATTGTTGGTCCAAAAGAAATCATATCTAACGACGGATATTTGGCAAGAAACAAACCACATTCCAATCCCGCATGAATTGCTTTCACTTTGGCGTCTTCTCCAAACAACCTTTTGTAAGAATCCATTGCTATTTTTAGTATTTTCGATTGCGGGTTGGGCTTCCATCCCGGATAACCGTCATTGCTTTGGGTTTCAGCCCCTCCAAGTTCAAAAACGGAACGAACGGTAGTTGCCATGTTTTTACAGGCTGAAATAATAGAACTTCGTTGGCTCGTCCCTATGCAGATGGTATTATTTTCTTTCATCTTTATTGATGCCACATTGGTAGATGTTTCTACCAAATCAGGTATATCTTGGCTCATAGCATATATTCCATGGGGAAGAGCATAGACTGTTTTTAACAAAAGCGTAGTAGTATCTTTATCTACGGCTAAAGAACGGGGAGTTTCCGATTCGAGAATAATCGTTAAATCAGGGTCAGCCACTGCGTATTCATCTTCCATCTCCGCAGTAAATATATTTATATCCGTACGTAGTGCATGTTTGGCTTCATTGGGTACGGCACATACGGCATACGCTTCGCGAGGAATGGCATTATGCAAGTTTCCACCGTCAATCCGGCAAAGATACATATCGTACTTATTGGCTGTTTGAGTCAAAAAGCGGTTTAATATCTTATTGGCATTACCACGCCCTAAATGAATATCACATCCGGAATGTCCTCCTTTTAGTCCTTTTACCGTTACTTTGAAGAAAAAATACTCATTGGGTACGGGTACTTCTTCATAGTTGAATGTACCAACGGTATTAATACCTCCAGCACAACCGATAAATAACTCTCCTTCGTCCTCCGAATCCAAGTTCAACAGAATATCTCCGGTCATAAAACCTTCCTTTATGGCAAAAGCACCGGTCAATCCGGTTTCTTCGTCCACTGTAAACAGACATTCAACAGGTCCATGTTCCATATCGGTAGCAGCCAATATAGCGAGTTCGGAGGCTACTCCTATCCCGTTGTCGGCTCCCAAAGTTGTACCTTTGGCTTTCATCCATTCACTGTCAATTTCTATTTGTATGGCATCATTGAGAAAGTCATGATTTACATCGCTATTCTTTTCACATACCATATCAACGTGAGACTGCAGTATTACGGTTTGCAAATGTTCCTTACCTTGTGTAGCCGGCTTTCTGATAAGCAGGTTCCCAGCTTGATCAACCTTTGTTTCCAGATTATGTTTTTCACCAAATGCTTTTAAGTAGGCAATAATCTTTTCTTCTATTTTGGAAGGACGCGGAATTTGAGATATTTCATAAAAATAATGAAACAAGCTTGCCGGTTGTAAGTCTTTTGAGTTCATTGGATTGATTATTATTCTTTTTTACAACGTATCTCCACCCCTGAAGAATGAATATCCGCACCCATCGGTGGGTTTTGTTTGGCTAATTTAAGTTCTATTTCTTCAATTGTCGGAAAATCACAAAACAGACGGCGAACAATACGACCGCATACATGCTCTAAAAGTTTGGACGGAACGGACATTTCTTCCTTTAATACATTATATACTTCGGCATAGCTGACGGTATTCACCAACTTATCCGTTTCGATGGCAGTTGTCAAATCAATTTTTAACCGGATATTGATGATATACGTATTTCCTACTTTTGTTTCCTGTGGCAATACTCCATGGTTAGCGTAGAAAATAGCATTTTTAAGAAAGATGTGGGTACTGATCATTACTTATTAGAAAGGTAATTCGGTTTTCACGACCACAATACAAACGCAATCCTTACATTTGCATCACAACTTTGACAGTTGAAAACCACTATTCTTTGTGGAGCGTATCGGACTCGAACCGATCACCTTAACACTGCCAGTGTTACGCTCTAGCCGGATGAGCTAACGCCCCCAATTTTAGACGCACAAATATACCGTAATATTCCAAAATAATCTTTACGTTTATAAAAAAATTATCAAACAAGTATTTTTCAATACGGAAATGAATCTATTAGGAAACAAAGTAGCAGGACTCCTGCATTCTCAATGAAAGTAACAATACAGTGATTGCTCCGGTTAAAGAGAGAATTATTTTGGGTATTGACCCGGGTACTACCATTATGGGATATGGAGTATTGAAAATAACGGGTATGAACCCGAAGATGATGGCAATGGGAGTCATTGATTTGCGAAAGTATGGTAATCATTACTTGAAACTTCGCCGGATATTCGAGCGGGTGACGGGGATTATTGAGAGTTATTTACCCGATGAGGTAGCTATTGAAGCTCCTTTTTTTGGTAAAAATGTGCAATCCGTATTGAAACTCGGACGTGCACAAGGGGTAGCAATGGCTGTTGCGTTGAGTCGTGATATACCCATCACGGAATACGCTCCATTAAAAATAAAAATGGCTATTACCGGTAATGGGCAGGCTTCAAAAGAACAAGTGGCAGATATGTTACAGCGTATGTTGCACATCTCAAAGCAGGATATGCCTGTTTTTATGGATGCTACCGACGGGCTTGCCGCTGCCTACTGCCATTTCTTACAAATAGGACGACCGGTAAGTGAAAAGAGTTACAGCAGTTGGAAAGACTTTATTGCCAAAAATCCGAATAGAATCAAATGACCGTTGAATATGATGTGATTTTTATTTTATCAAAACATATTTTTGTTTTGCCGTTTCGCGACTACACAGGTTGAAGTGCCACCATTCGGAAGAAATGGTATGAAATCCGCCTTCTCTCATCACCTGACGGAGTAATAAGCGATTTTTCCACTCTTCGGATGTAATTTTTCCTTGTCTGACCAATTCCGCTTCGTTTGCAATATGTGCTTCTATTCCGAAATAATCCACTTCCGTTCCCATAGGCAAGGGGTTTCCTACAGCATTTAAAATACTTACGTCAACAGCTACGCCGTAATTATGCAATCCGCCGCCGCGTACAGGATTGGCAACATAGATATTACCGGATGTTCCTTTTACTGTTTCCCACATTTTCCATTGAATGGATATCGGGCGTGAAGCATCATAAACAACCAATGTGTATGAAGGATGTTGGCTTTTTAAATTTCTTTGCGCGGTAACAAGGGCTTTGGCTGCATCCGGATGCAGATAAGCTTCTTTCAAGTCTTCATAAAGAATTCTACCTGTAAAGTTATCAGAGGTAGCGTATATGAGTCTTACCGATATGGATTCGTCCATCTCCCTGACATTAACCAATCCGACGGACTCAAAATAAATGGCAGTTTTACTTTTAAGTGAATATGTCGGTTTTTCCGTTTGGGCAGCAATCTGTAGGTCGGTTGATAGAAACAGCAGGGCAATAAAAAGTATTTTTGAAAAACGTATGAACATACAATTATCTATTTTCCGTATTTTTACAAACTTACATAAAAAGTTTCGATTTATTCACTCCGAACCACTTCTTACTTGGCTTTTGATATAAATGTACTACGGGTAAGGTTATTATTAATTGTTTATATACTTTTGTAACTTACTAATGTGAATTTACAAATGCATCTGTTTGAGATACTTCGATTCGTACTACTGTTATGAATATAAAGGATTCATTGATTAATACATCGGTTCGGCAAAGTGTTGACAGTGTAATTTTGCAAGTTGGCAATACGCCTGTTTCTTCTGTTGCATTAAGTACTGATACGGCAGTTGCAAGGAATGATGATGCGAATATACAAGATGCATTAGTGAATATTCCCGATACCGCATCCTCACAAAATGTTAGCAAGTTAACATCGGACACGACAACGCTATTGAGTAATGATATCAATGTATCGGAAGGGAATTTTGTCAAATCGGATACATTCTCTCAATCGACGATCATTCCATCGACTTTATATCATACGATTGACCACATTTCGTCCGATAGAATACCCCCGTCAACTTCTCAAAGGATGCAGGAGGTCTTTTCAATAGAGCATAGAGAAAAAGGCATTCCTGCTTTATCTCCTCTCAGGACAGATAACGGAGTGGTTATTATCCTTTTGGGATGTTTTTTTCTTTCAGCTTTTGTTTTAGCTCGGAGCAAACGTTTTTTACTTCAGCAAATCAACGATTTCATGACACACCGGGAACGTTCCAGTATTTTTGTCACTTCCGGAGTAACCGATATACGTAATTTGATGTTACTTGTTTTGCAAACGTGTGTACTTGCCGGTTTTTGTATTTTTAACTATATGAACAATGAATTACCGGAATCTGCAGAACGTTCCTTTTCCCTGTCTCCAATCGGCATTTATATTTTTGTCTGTTTGGTTTATTTGTTCTTTAAATGGATAATCTATTCATTTTTAGGTTGGGTGTTTTTTGATACTGTTAAAACAAAGTTATGGATAGAGTGTTATGCTACACTTATATATTGGGCGGGATTTTCACTTTTACCTTGTGTTTTATTTTTAGTTTATCTTGATTTATCAACTGTTTTTATACTTGTAACAGGTTTTATTTTATTAGGAACAATTAAGATTCTCATATTTTATAAATGGGTAAAACTTTTTTTAAGCAATTTTTCTAACATTTTACTATTAATTTTATACTTTTGCGCCATTGAAATAATACCCCTTTTCTTGCTTTATGAAGGGATTATTCGACTTAAAATGTATTGCTAATAAATCCCTAGGACGTTGAAGATAAAAAGAATACTTGTGTCGCAGCCTAAGCCTGCTTCTGAGAAATCTCCTTATTTCGACATTGCGGCGAGACACGGAGTGGAAATATATTTTCGACCCTTTATTAAGGTGGAATGCTTGTCGGTAAAAGAATTTAGGCAACAAAAGGTATCTATTCTGAACTATACGGCTGTTATTTTCACATCGCGTCATGCAATAGACAGTTTTTTTCACTTATGTACTGATTTGAGAATTGTTGTGCCCGAGACAATGATGTATTTTTGTATCACCGAAACTGTAGCTCTTTATATACAAAAATATGTGCAGTATAGAAAACGAAAGATATTTTTTGGTAGTAATGGAAGAATAGAGGATTTAACGCCTTCGATTTTAAAACATAAGACAGAACAATATTTGATTCCGGTATCCGATGTGCACAACAACGATATGAAAGGAGTGTTAAACAAATATGAGATTCAACATACGGAGGCAGTGATGTACCGGACTATCAGTAATGATTTCGGTAAAGAAGAAGAGTTTAATTATGACATGTTGGTGTTCTTTAGTCCTGCAGGAGTTTCTTCCTTAAAAAAGAATTTTCCTGATTTCGACCAAAAGGAAATTAAGATAGGAACTTTCGGTTCGACAACAGCTCAAGCTGTTCGTGATGCGGGATTACGATTGGACCTGGAAGCTCCTAATGCAAAGGCTCCTTCCATGACTGCAGCTCTTGATATGTATATCAAAAAAGTGAACAAGGGTTAAGAAAATGTTTGAATTTGATAGCTATTTGGTCCTCGTAGATTCAAGTATTAAATGCAACTTTGTTATTGCGCATCTTTCATGACACAACTAAAATAAGACTTTTTCTTATTCTTCGTTCGGAGCTAGCCCCGAACGAAGATATTAGACATGATACCGATTAAAAGTTTATAAATGTCAATCCTCATACCTTTGTGCTATCCACCATAAAGCAGGAGGACTGACTATATAAAAACCGTTTCTGCAAATTATTTTGACGATCTGGTCTTTGAAATTGCCTGTGGATTACATAATTTCAAGGTGGCATGCCTATAAACTGTTAATCGGTATAATGTCCATTATTTCTTACTTCAGTTGCATTTACTATTTGAACTTACCCTCTCTCTTGTGAGAAAGGAAGTATTCGTTCTTTTTCTGTCATCATTCAATATTATTTCAAAAGTTGGATTTTCTGCATTACTAATCCGTAATGGCTACCTACCGGATTCGACTTGATTTGTTCCCCATTCCAGTTGGGCGCAAAATTTCCCGAATACATCAGCCACATCGTTTGTCCGTCTTTACTGATGAATTTGGAAGGAATATTTACGAAATAAGCCTGTTCGCCGAAACTTTTCATATAGGTAATCAGTTTCCATTCTCCGGTCAGGGATTCGGATTCTAGCATATAGGTGTTCATCTTGGAACAAGTATTTCCCCCGTCGGTAACGCACATCAGGTATTTTTTCAAAGGCGCGTTATAGGTTACGGTTACGCATCCCATGTTATCGTTCCACTCTAATAAAGGTTTTATCTTGGAGAAGTCATTTGTCCAGACGGCATTTCCGCCATCATCTTTCCCTCCGTAAAATTCCCATTTGGAGGCGTCGTTCATGTTTTCGACGGAAGGAGTAACCCGGAGCATATAAACATTGTCACCAGTAATCCAGCTGCTATTCCAGAAGCGGGGTTTCGGGTCGCTAATGTCTGCTCCGTGGGCGACCATATAGGCTTTACCGTCGGGCGAGTACTGCATGTTTTTTCCGAAATCGACAAAATGAGGCGAACCTATTTTAACGGGGTAACCATTGATTCCTGATTCTCCGAAAATGGACTTTTCAGGTATATGCGGGCAATTTTTCCATGAACGCCCCTTATCTGTGGATGTCCGAAACCCGACAAAGGGTCCTAGCCAGGGCCAGTTGACCGTAATATTGCCATACTGTGCGTTTGATGACGGTCCAAGGCAATAAGTGCCGTAGAACCATACATTGTTATATATCAACGAGCCGCAGGGGTATCTTCCTTCATAAGGCTTGGCAGAAGCCGACTGAATACCCAGACTGTAAACTACTAATGCCAGCGGATCATCGCCTTCCATCACGGCTTGCCCGGTAGTGGCATTCGCACCCGACCAACTGATGCTGTTATCCCAGCTTCCGTCCAACCGCCAGCAGCCTCCATCAGTATAAGGTGAATAGAGCAGGTTGTCATCTCCCCATGTCGGGTAGAAAGTATCAGCAAAATGGAACCCGCTTTTGACGCCGAGAAATCGTACCTGACTATAGGTTGTTGACTTCGGAAAAGGACAATCGGAAGGTGTTTCCGACGTCCACACAAAAGCCTCATAATTTTCCACCTCCGGCTTCAGAGGCTCTGTTTGCAGTGTAACCTGCTTCGTTTTTGCATCCCTTATGACCTGTACCTGTGAAAAAAGGGTACAAATGCTACAAAACGCCATTAATACCGTGGCTGTTATTTTATTCATCTTACTATTGTTTCTTACTTCAATTGCATTTACTATTTGAACTTACCCTTTAATCGGAAAGAGCGTAAACGCCCGCGTAGTCATGGAAAAGCGAATATCTATGCAATAACATTCATTTCAACAACTACGCGACCAACAGCGGGAAGTATCTTATACTAACCCGCCATCAAATAGTACATTTAATCATACATTTTTTATAAACACAAAGGCACAGAGACACAGAGAATCCATAAATTCTGTGCCTCTGAGTCTTTGTGTTAAAACAAATTTAGACTATACTATCTTGATAGCAATTTGGTATTATATTGTTACGAAAAGCGTCAGAGGTCTTATGTCATGGGAATAAACAGAGTCTGCATTTGTTATTTCAATTCTTTGATTCTTATATTTTTGAATTTGACAAGCGAACCATGTCCTAAGAATCCAATATACCCTTTTTCATTGAATAAGCCGGGATGTTGTTGTTTGTCGGGTGTGCCGTCTTTCACGGCTTTCTTGATATTTCCATCAACAATAACCTCGCCGTTTAAACTGACTTTGATATAATTTCCGTCAGCTATAATCTCTTCATAATTCCATTCGCCGGCCGGCTTCAGTTTAGCTCTTTTGGCGGCAATGATTCCATATACCGAACCGTGTGCCTGATAGGGCGTGATATTCTTATAAATAGGATGATCATGATCCAGAATCTGTATTTCCATTCCGTAATAGGCAGCGTCTTTATCTTTTTCGGCACGAATACCTACTCCATTGTTTGCACCGGGGGTTAGCTGAAATTCGAAACGATACACAAAGTTACTATACTCGTTTTTAGTATATAAGTTTCCGCCGAATTGCTCGCTCGGATGCATCGCTATGCAACCGTCTTCCAGTATATAATCTACTGTATTTCCCGTCCATTGGTGCATATTCGTTCCATCAAACAATATTTTAAACCCTTCTTTTTGTTCTTCAGAAGATAATTTAAATGGTTCGGGGCGTTCCAACTCCTTCACATAGATATTTTTATAATATATCCTGCATCCGTGAGCCTGCAATTCCAACTGTTCCAATGCCGGTATAGGTTGGGCGCGATCCCAATAGTTTTCCATAATCACATTGTCGACTACCGTCTCCCCATTCAACCGAACTGTTACTCTGTCTCCAACCATTTTAATATAGAACGTATTCCATTCGCCAAGTGTATTGTCTGCTACTTTAGACGGAGTATGCTGATTTACCTTATTGTTATACAAACCTCCCGAACCAACCTGGGCGCCAACGTTCGTGCGCGAAATATCCCAAATCTGCACTTGCGGCGTTCCTCTCAGGTAGATTCCTCCGTCGGGTTCTTTTCCGTTAGGGTCGAGCATCCAGTCTATATACATTTCTATGTCGCCATATTGCTTGTCTGTGCACAGATTATTATAGCCCGAGCCATAGTACACTATTGCATTGTCTTCCGCTTTCCAGTCCTTAAGCATTTGTTCGTTAGCTTTTTCCTGCTCTTTGGACAGTTCGGCAGGTTTCATTTTTGCACGGGCAACAGGATCTTTTACGAGTCCTTTCCATCCTGTCAGATCTTTACCGTTGAATATAGCAACGAACCCTTCTTCATCAGGCATTTCGGCAAGATGCTTTCCGATAGCTTGTTTCTGGTAATCGGCATCCGGATTGTCCAAGACAGCCATTACCTTATTCAGCAACTCTTTTACATTTTTACCTGTGAAGTTTTTATTAGCAAGAGCAATTGCCATCACGGCATCGGCAGCCGATTGCCGCACATCTTTCTGATCCAGATATTCTCCGGCAAGCAATAACCCAAGGAAGGTATTGGTTTGCCCAAGACTTTTCAATACCGCATTCTTCTGAACATCTGTTTGAGCTATATCCATTGCCTGCGATAGCATCAGTCTGCGGTTTTCGCCGGTAACCTTTGTGTCGGATGCAAGCCGGATATAGCGGGTCAATGCGCGGTCGAAATAACCGGAAGCATTGCTGTCCCTGCAAATGGCGTACAGTTTATCAGCCACTTCATTACCTTGCCAATTGAGTAACGACTCGAATGCCATATTCTTGGTTACCGTGTCGGAACTGTTAAATGCTGCGGAAAGAACGGCAAGCGCTTTAGAATCTCCCGTAGATGCTAAAACGGCATAATACAGAGGTTGTTTGCTCTTATCGGTTTGATTTATTTGAGTGGTTAGTATATTTATCTGCCAATCTTTCGGGCGGGAAGAGATCGCGGCTATTATTGCCTGCTGGATGGGCTTGATGGCTGAAATATCTTCTCTTTCGAGCATAGTATATAGCGTATTGAGATCTTTTTCGGAGACCACATCTTTCAAGGCATCTAATGCGGCTGTTTTCACTTGGGGCGTCCCTTCTTGTAGCTGGAGCAGTACGCTGTTCAGATTATCTGCCGATTTACGCATGGCAAGTAACTTCAATGCCGCTATTTTACCATTATCTGTTGCTACCGGCAGTATTTTCGCCACTTCGCTGCTGATATTTCCGTTAAAAGAAGCTAATGCGTTTTTACTGATACTAACTACTTCGGGGTCGGTATCCGACAACAAAGATGCCAATACCGGAATAGCCCTGCTATCTTGCGATTTTACAAGAGCAAGCGCTGTTGCCGATTTAACGTTTATATCCGGATCATTTATCAGACGGATCAATACAGGCAGAACTACGGATATAGCCTCATCTTTGTTTCCTTGTTTGTTGTAAAGTTGCCCGAACCAGAATATGATATCCGTTTTTGTATCCGTATCTGCTTTCGCCAAATCTTTAAGCAATGCTTTATACATCGCATGATCGGCATATTCGGAGGCATAAGCCAATGCCATATTACGATATGCACGGTCGGTGTCTTTCAATGCTTTCTGTAATAGCCGTGTAGCCTTTGCAGGATTAACGACCATAAGTATCTGTAAAGCTGCTCCACGACTCTGTACCTTGCCTGCTTTGGCAGCTCTTGCCATCAATTGATTCGCAGCTTTTTCGGCATCTTTCACACTTCCCTGACTTAGCGCTCTTTTTATTAGGGTGATGTAGGCTTCGTTAGCGCCCGTCTTTTCCATTGTGTAACCCGCCCGCTCAGCAGCAAGGGCTAAATCGGGAAGAGAGAGCTTGGTACCTGTGCGACTCAATGCATACAATACTGCTTTCCTTAGATTTTCATCATCGCTTTTTAGTAGTTCTCTGAGTGAAACTTCGGCTTTCGTATCCTGTATATCGCCTAATGCCAGAACGATATCTGTTTTCGATTGGTTATCCGTAGCATTGGGTAATGCTGCCAGTAAAGCTTCGACGACAACAGTTCCGCCAATAGCAGCCAATGTTTGCGATGCAGGACCGCTAAGAGCAGGGTCGGTCAGATAGCCGGAAAGTTTACCGATAACTTCATCTTTACCCATTATTTCCAACTGACGTATAAAAAATGCTTTAATCTCACGATCGTTGGTTCTGTCCAACGCTTTCAAATAAGCATTGGATGTAGTTAAACGAGCAGACTCCTGCCCTTCTGCCGAAACGTAGTGACTGAGACCGCTTAATGCATATTCTACCGGTGCATTGAGACCTTTTCCCGGAGGATTTATCATATCCGCCAGTTGTAAAACGCCTTCTTCGCCTGTAGAACAGATTTCTTTGATTATCTTAGCATAATCGGCTGCGTCTTTTGCCGGCAACTGCCCTAACGCATCTGCAATGATTGTATTTATGGTACGGTTTGCGGGCATCTGCGCCAACAGCATACCAGTGCAGAACAAAAGGATGCCGATCGAATATATTTTCTTCATGTTGTGATATGTAAAAGATTAGTTAAATAGTCCATGGCGAACGCATCGGTTGATTTAACAGCCGGTTTGCGGCTTCATCTCCTATAAATTCCAGTTTGACAGGATCGAAATGAAGCGTACGATTCAAACGCAAAGCAATAACACCCTGGTTGACAATCGTAGAAGAACGGAATCCGTTTTGTTCGTTTAGGGCAAATGGTTGACGAGTTTTCACACTTTCCATAAAATCGGTTATTTGGTATCCAGGTTCGGGATAATCAGCCAGCTTCTTTTCCCAATCGGGAATATCGCACACAAAGTTTTTATAGACATTACCGTTAGGACCGGCTATATATGGCGTGTTCGGATCGCCGTAATCACCGCCCCAAAGCACTATTTGGCAGCCATCGTCGTAGGTATAGGTTATCGAGCGCCATGTGCCGATAGCATCGGGATGCTGCTGTGGCGCATCCACTTCAATTTTAACAGGACTGGTATGGTCTTTTCCTAAGAAATACTGTACCGGATCAATATAATGTTGTCCCATATCGCCAAGTCCACCGCCGTCATAATCCCAATAACCGCGAAAGGTTTGATGTACGCGGTGTGCGTTATAGGGTTTGTATGGCGCAGGACCCAGCCACATGTTATAATCAAGTTCTTTGGGAATGGATTCCGGAGCAAGGTCTTCTTTCCCTACCCAGTAGAATTTCCAGTCGAAGCCGGTGTGTTTGCTTATAACGACTTTTAAGGGCCAGCCAAGCATGCCGCTTTGTACTAATTTCTTCAGAGGACGGACAGGTGTGCCAAGTCCGTAAAAGTTATCTGTAAACCGGAACCAAGTATTCAGACGAAACATACTGCCGTATTGCTTCACTGCTTCCATTACTCGTTTGCCTTCGCCGATAGTGCGGGTCATAGGTTTCTCGCACCAGATATCCTTACCTGCTTTTGCCGCTTCTACAGACATAATACCATGCCAATGGGGAGGAGTAGCAATATGCACGATATCTACATTCTTATCAAGAATCAAATCTCTGAAATCATGGTAAGCGGCAATATTCCCCGACACAAGTTTTTTGCCTAATTCCAAATGGTTCTTATCTACATCGCAGATAGCCACCAGACGGGTGCCGGCGTATTTCAGGTGAGAACGCCCCATGCCTCCCGTTCCGATAATCCCTTTAGTCAGTTGATCGCTGGGAGCAATATACCCCCTGCCCAAGACATGGCGAGGCACGATGCTTAATGCTGTCAGACTACCTAAGGTTTTAAGAAAAGTTCTTCTGTTTGTTTCCATTGATATATTTAATTAATGTGAGTTCGATTATTCACTAGTAGAACTATCCGGCTACTTACCATATTAAAAAAGGATCAACAGTATTTCGAGCCTTTCATTAGTTACGTTCGGTCAATATGCCGAACAATGGTTCATACAACTTCTCGGCGCAATCTCTCTTGTAAAGGTACAAAGACTTATCCGAATATCAAAACGTTAATTTATAGAAGTCCCCATAAAAAACAAAAAAAAGATATTTTTTTAATAGTTAAATGGGTGTGGTACATCACAAAGTATGCTGTTTGTTCATACCTGTCCGTAATTGATAGTTACAAAAATAAATATTGTTAAAAATAATGGAAATGCAGAAATAACGAACACATATAAATATCATTTTCTTTTCTCTACAAGTAGGGGCGACCCTCGCGATCGCCCTGAATGTCCACGCAACTTTCAATTTTCCACTTCTACTCTCATACTTCCCGAATGTCCTGCATACTCCGGCGTATATGCAGATTGAACAACTGCCAATCCCGTTTCATACGTTCCCGGACGACTTACCCTGTACGCATACTCCAATACATATACTCCTTTGTTTAAAGTGTCGAAGAAAAAATTGACGGAAGCATTTTTTACCACCATATAATAATTTACTCCATTGCTCCGGCGATAACCGGACAAAGCCTCTATCGGTTCAAAACATGCCCCATATTGATCTTTTAGTTGAACAAAATCCATCGGTCTGTCCAAATGAATCGTTATTCGAGAAATAACTTTATCACCGACAACAAGTTTTGTTTTGGCAGTAACGGGTTGTAATTGCTTGGCACCGTTTACAATCTTCTCCACATAGAGTCTTTTATCCGTTTGAAGTTCCTTTCCTTGACGGGTTACTTTATCAATGCCTTCTTTATACTGAGCATAAACAGCTCCCCAAGCGATACCGGCATCATGCTTTTCTACGATTATCTTCTTTTGATTGAGAACGTCAGGGGCAGTTATGATTTCTTTAACGTAACCCAAACCGGAAAGGCTTGTTTCATCAGATGAAACGGTTTTTATAACCTTGTTTCCCAACGTAATTCGCACATCTCCCCTGTTTGCCAACAGATTATTGTTGCGATGCAACAAAGCGTAGACGGCATCAACAGTAGCTACGGGCGAGTTCCATTGTTGTGTCTGCTTTTGCTTTAGCAACCACAATTTCATCTCCTCTACCGACAGGGAATCGCCGACCATGTCAAAGGCTTCCATAACGCTAACATGAAAAGGAACTTTCATCTCTTTCCAAGAATAAGGGCTTTCGTTGAAAGCGAAAAACATACCTTGTTCATCTCTCTGTACAGCATGTTCTTTCAACGAGGCGATGAAAGCGTCCGCTTCCTTTATGCGTCCGGCTTTGTGAAATACCACAGCCAAAAGGGCTTTTTCGCTTAGCGGTTGTAAACTGTAAGATTTGCCCGCTTTTTCAAAGAAATAAACGTATGCTTTTTGAGTGTCACCTTTGGGGAGGGTCTCTTCGGAAACGGCAATCAAATAAAGGTATTGCAATGCAAAATCCGAAATATTGAGAGACTTATTTCCCTTCTCTTCCTCTTGAAGAATGTACCGGTATTCTTTTACAATTTCTTTGTGTAAGAAACTAAAGGCTGACTGCAACATGTTTTGGAAATTTTCGTCCAATGGGCTGCCGGTCAGTTTGGAAAGGCGAGCCAATGTTTTAACGATAAACACGGTTACATGACGACTTCCCTCCATTCCTTTGTACCAAGGCCATGCGCCATCGGAATGTTGCAGGTCTCCCAGTTTTGTTAAAGCGGCAGTAGTAGTATTTTGAATATTGTTCAAATCGAATAGGGTAGCGATTCGTTGCATTTGTTCCGCTTCATTGGTTGCTTCCGTCAACCAGGGAGATTCTTCTAATACAATGTCTTTCACATCCTGATTCTTTTGCAGGTTGCTAAGGAAGGTTTCTTTCGTTCCACCTTGAAGTTTCCAGGAATCAAACACCGTTTTGATACGGGGATTGGCATTTGTGATAGAAGCCGCCAACGTGTTGGCATAGTAAACCATTGCCCAAGAAATGGCATTGTCTCCCGTAGGCAGACTCAAAGCCGGAAGCGCTTGCACGGCATACCAAGCAGGATTACCGGAAAACTCTACCGTCAGCCGGCGATTAGTAGCTGTTTGACTGTTTTGGTTGAATAGCGAAGTAAGGGAAAACTCTTTCTTTTCTTTTCCTCGAACAGGCATGGCAAGGGTTTCGACGATGTTCTCCTTGTTACTGAGTACAGGGAGCAAGTGCTGTTCGCCGTCGCTAAACCCTCCGGCTTCCGCAATGATGCGGCAACCCAAGATGTCGTAGGTATCGTCTGTAGCAAACAAGAAATTCATCCCTTCCGTTTTACCTGCTTCCGTAGCGAACGTTTGTTTTTGAACAGCAATCACCTTCTCTGTTACAGGATCGAAGATCGTAAATGCCACCGTTCCCATAAGGTTCTTACCCGTAAGGTTGGTTATGGCAGCACTAACGGAAGTTTTGTCTCCCGTCCGCACAAAGCGAGGAAGGTTCGGGGTAAGCATAAAATCTTTACTCGTTACTGTTTCGCTTTCTATCGTTCCTGTCAACATCCCTTTGGTATGGGCGTACCCCTGAAAATTCCAACGGGTAAGACTTTCGGGAACGGTGAATGAGAATGTAATTTCTCCATCTTCATTGGTACGCAATTGCGGATAGAAGAAAGCGGTTTCGGAAAAATTAGTACGCAGGTCGTAAAGTGCCGTCGTCATGACATCTGCCATACGACCTGCCAATACATCCGCGATGCTCGACGAAGCATTCAGTTCCCTATTTTTTACATCAACGGTAGTAACGCCGAAGGTGGTGGTGCCGCGCACATAGAATTCGGCATTGCTGGCTCCGGTAACGGCTTCTTTCTTTTGTCTGCCGCTACCGACAGCAATTACCTCTTCTTTTAAAACACTATTTGTTCCAAAAGCTACTATGCCTGATCTACTCGCTTTACCGTAGCCGACAACAATATCCAATGGAGTTGTCTGTAAAGCATCATACGCCAATCCCGGAATTGTCAATTTAGCAGCAAGAAACCGAAAAGAATAGTAATTGTGATGGTATTTCATATAACCCGACCCCCAATTATTAGGAGAATACCATAGTGGGTAGTTTACGTGAAATATCCGGTTGCTTTTCCAAATCTTATCCAACGATGCATCATACATGAAGGCTAACATTTCGGCAATAGCGGGCAGTCCCTGCGGGGTTTTTACGGTGAATTTCCATTCTTCTTTTTGTCCGGGAAGGAGTTTGTCGCGAAATACTTCGCGGGTTATCGTCAACTCCTTTTCCGGCATTTTCTTTGTCAAGGGTACCTTTTTCCAATGAAATTTACCTTCTTTTACAAAAGCAAACGAAATATCCAATCCCCTGCTGCCGTAATCCTCTTTATAAGGATAATCAAAACGCACCAACGTATCCGACAATTGTAGTACCTTGCTTTCCAATCGTTGATTTCCGCAAAAGACGTCTGTCAATATATAGGTATTTTTTTCCGAAGTTCCGAAGATAAAGGAAGCGGACTGAGAAGCGTCAAACTCTGTATGAATCGGATAATACCACATTTCTGTTTCCACGGGGGGGCGGGTGTCGTTTATCGAAAAGAGTATTATCTCCTGTTCGTAATCGGCTTTGCGTCCTTGTTCGTCTTGTGCCGAGAGGGTTAGCTTATAAGCTCCCGAAGGGAGGTCTTGCCATGCCGAAAGAGGCATTTCCGTATTGGCTGCAAACGTACCGGAATGTATCGGGTGGCTGTCTGCCGTATGTTCCTTTCCGGTGATTACAGGAAATAGCGTGTATGCTACTTCCGTATTTACGGGCTTACTGATTAGGTTGGTTGCCAAAAAGGTTGCATTGCCGGGTTGTTCTTTGCAAATCTTTTCTGCTATTTGTGCCGAAAGTAGCAACGAACGGTTTCCGGCTGCGATGCTTGTTGTCGATGTTTGTGTTTCACCTGCTGCATTCGTAACGGCGACTTCTATCTCATAAAGATAAAAACCGTCATCCGCATCGGCTTGCAAATACATGGGAATACTAAATTCACCTGCTTCATCCGGTACGACAGTACCGGAGGCAAGCAGTGTTTCACCCCCGCGAAACACTTGCCAAGTAAACACTTGCCGAGTGAGGGTATATTTCACGGGAACTTCTCCTACCGGAACACCGCTATATGTTTTTATCGTGCCTTTCACCTGTAAGGAGTCTCCCAATCGGTAAGTACGTTCTTGAGGTGCAATAACAATATCGAACGTAGGGCGTTTATATGCTTCCACACGAATACTGATACTTGCCCTTGCATCCTGCTCTGTTTTTAAGTAATATTCTCCGTTTAAACCGTCGGAAGGCAACACAAACTCCGTGGTAAAAGAACCGAAATCGTTCGTGCGGACTTGCTTTTTCCCTGTCTCACGCCCGTTGCCGTCAGTAAGAATGAGGGTATAATCCTTCTCTGTAATGACGTTTGCCGTATCAATTTGCGAATTATAGGCAATGCCTTTTACATATACGGTCTGACCCGGACGATACAAAGAGCGGTCGGTTAGCAATAGCATGTGTAAAACCGGTTTCTCGTTACCGGAGTAATCCATTTTATAGATATTTTGAAAATACATTGCCGTGTCGTCGTCTTTCTCTGCCGTCAGATAACGGTATGTATCGGGAGAGGTAGTCCAAGAGAATTGGGACTTTCCGTCATTGCCGGTAAGCAACGTTTTCACTTCTACGGGATCTCCTTTCTTTTCCGTAAAGAGACGGACAAGCGCACCGGACACGGGTTTCCCGCTTTCGGCGTCAAGGACGGCTATCTCACATTCACTGTCGGGCAAAACGCGGAAAAGCGCTTGCAAATCGGTAATAAAAAGAAATCTTTCTTTGCCATAGTCTTCCTCTCCTTGATTTTTAGCCGATTACTTTGATATTAGTCCAATCACAATATCCCTTAGTTACTGCATCGTTTAAAGCAGCATCCAATCCTTTTTTATTAATAGTGCGC